>Ga0209589_1002717_pt1 | contig 30809 bp, 16 predicted proteins | sample CowpeawhiteBW_FD_187525 | JGI IMG/M metagenome (GOLD analysis project Ga0209589, IMG submission 187525) | Root nodule microbial communities of legume samples collected from California USA - Cow pea white BW (SPAdes) (version 2) | ecosystem: Host-associated > Plants > Roots > Nodule | place: USA...
CTCTTTATATATATATATATATATATATATATATATATAATATTTCCATTTTTGTTTAGTTTCGCACTTTTTATTTTATAGGATTTTGTTGTTTGTGGGAAACACCACTAAGATCATTCTTGGAAAATCTTGGTTGCTGATGCTGTTATTTTTAAAAACATTTCATCTTCGAAACTCTTCCTAATAGTAACTGCAGCTATAAGGAGTGAATCCAAGTTACTGTGACTTATAATCTACTCACCCATGGTACCTATTTGATATCTCTTAGTGCTCTTAAACCTGCTTCATCACAGGTAACTGATTTGTTTATATTAGTTTCTATTAGAAAGAGCATTTAAATGTAAAAAAATTTTGCAAATTCTAAAAAGCCATTGTAAGAATATTGTAACTTATCAGTTTTGGATTTGAAAATTATAGTTATTTTTTATCTTGTAATATTGAAAATGCAGATTTGATTATTGATTCCTCTGAAAATTCAAACTATAAATTGAAAAGAAAAGTATGTCAATGACCAGAAAAATGCAGCCGTCACCACCGAATATGCGGGTTCCCCGAACAATAACCAGCAATGATGTTCAATGGGTATGACACATTTTTTGATGTTTTAATCAACCTTCAAACTATGTACATGAAATGTTATTGTTAGAAATGAGTGTCACTGAATTGTTCATTTTTATTTGTTTTTTAGACCCGTTATTTTTGGATAATTGTCTTAGATTTTTGGTTTCATGGTATCATCACGTTTAATTTTAATGCTCTGTTTATGTCACATGATGCAGTATCTTGATGAGAACAAGAGGCTGATTATGGCAATATTTGAAAATATGAAACTCAGGAAATTTGATAACTGTGCCCAGTAAGTTTTTCATCCCTTTGATGATCAGTGAGGAGTCACACTTTTAAATGCACTTTCTTTAATTACCGGTAATTAAAGAATTATGTGCTCTGAGACATTGTTGATCACAGTATTTGTACTGTTTGTTGGATTTAACCTTTTTTGTGTGTTAATTCAAGCTTCTTGACATGAAAACAGGGTAGTATGAGAAATTTGGATTCTTTGTTTAAAAAAATATTTAAAATATTAACCTAATATATTTGTAACATTCAGCAAATAATAACATCAAAAAATCAATATAGAATCTGAACTCGTAATATTTGCTGAAGTTTTTCTTTTCTATACATAGCTTTTGATATTGTTTGTACTTTGTGATTCTTGTATGTCTTAGGTACCAAGAGCAGCTTCAAAAGAATTTAATGTATTTAGCAGCACTTGCTGATTGGCAACATTCACAATCACAAGTCATGCTTCCACAGGTAAAAAATTTATCATTATTGTTCCTTTTTAGAATTTGTGTTAGGTTAACATGACTTCATTTTACGATTTTCAGAAGTCATCTTAATCTAACACAACTTTTTCTCAATAAAATTAAGATAACTTTATTAAGATTTTATTTAATTTGATAATTTAGTGCAGATTTAAACAAGTATGATGAATTTTCCTTATGACACATGCTCTTAATAACCTAACCTTTCTTTGATTACCTGATTTTGGACAGGTGCAGCAAATGATTGTACCCTCTAGCATGCAACATCCTGAGTTTGTACCAAATGCTCAAGAACCAAGAATTTCCCCTCCAAATATGGCATTGCAATTTGCTAATGCTCGAGAACAGCTATACCAGCAAGTAGCATTGAGAGCTGGATGGATCGGTAATGGCACAAAACCAATGTATGGTGGTGAGAGTGGTTTTGGAGGTGGCAAGAGTGGTGCCTCAACTTCAACTGCAAGTCCAAATGATGCATGTGGGGGAAGCTTGCAAGGACCTTCTCATGGTGGAGATGACCATGGAAATAACTGAGTTGCTCTGCATAATCATAACAATATTGCTTCATCCGATCCTCAGGACTAAATATTCATCTATTCTGTCTTTAAAATGTACTAAATTTTATGTTTTATTCTAAGTTTTACATTTTTTTCAATAATATATATTCAATTCGTCAAGTCACATCGTTATAATTAGACTAGTCTAATCATAAAATCGATATCAATTATCTTATATATGAAATATTGTCTGCTATAAAATATATGTTTCATCTTGATTTTATTTTTAAAAGTATATAAAAATAAAAAATATTTAAATAAAAAAATAAAACTATTCATTGTAATATAATGGTTTAATCAGTGAGATAGTACTCACTTTTATTTAGATATGTCAGTATCCGTTTTTTAAAAAGTGTCAATTGAATCTCAACTTTTGAAAAGATGCCTCAATTACGTTATTTTTAGCAAAAAAGTTATTAATACCATTAACGGTATTGATATTTAAAATAACATATAAAATTAAGTATTTATATTTATATCAAAATTTAATAGTAAAATTCATGAATTATGTTAACGACTTTATTAATTTTTGTTTGAAAAAGATCAAATTAAAACACATTTTTAAAAATTGAAACTAAATTGACACATTTTTAAAAAATAAATATTAAATGACTCGTTTCACCATCCGATTAATTAATTCGGGTATAATATTATACCATCGGTTAGAAGAGGAAATCATAAGACGGAATAAATAAAATAATCAATAACTACAACACGACCACATATTTGATTCAAAACCGTACTAACTTATTTAGATTATTTTAAAGATTAAACAATGAAAAATTAGATTAGTAAATAAAATAATTAGAAACACTGAAAATATTTGATCTAAATTAGAAAAATGAGACAAAATGAAAGTAGTATAAAACGTGTGAGTGAAGAAAGAGGCGCGTGTGTGTGTGAGAGGGAGAGTGAAAAAATGGTGTGTGTGGAGAAGGAGTTTGGTTTTGTAAAGTGGAGTCGATTTGATTGATTGCAATGGTTCGAGCGTCGGTGAAGTTGGGTTCGGCGAAGTTGGTGGTGATCTGCGTGGGCCTATTGGGTTTTGCTCTCATCGCCGATTTTCTATGGGCCTCCACCTCTTCCACGCTTCTCACTTCCAAACCCTCCACATTGGTCATCCCTGAAAAGAAAAATCACAAAAATGTCACCGCTTCTGGAAGGTTCCTCGCCGCCGCCTACGCCGATTTGGATGCGCCGAACCTCCACTGGGAGAAGATGCCTCCGTGTCCCGTTCCTCGCCTTGACGGAGCCGCCATTCAGATTCGCGATCTCCTCTTCGTCTTCGCCGGTTACGGCACCATCGATTACGTAACCGACTGCTCTCCTTTCGCTTTTAATCTCAATCGCCGTCGTCGTTATTTCTATTCTTATGATTGCGGTTCGTCTCTCTTTGTTTGGTTTCAGGTGCATTCTCACGTTGATGTGTACAATTTTAGTGATAATAGTTGGGGAGAGAGATTCGACATGCCGAAAGAGATGGCGCATTCGCATTTGGGAATGGTGACTGATGGGAGATACATTTATATTGTCACTGGACAGTATGGCCCCCAGTGCAGAGGTCCCACTGCTCGTACGTTTGTGCTCGACGCTGAAACCAGGAAATGGCAAGATCTACCTCCTTTGCCGGTACCTAGGTTTGTGTCATGCTCCAAATTAGTCTTTCCCTTTGAGTTGACATGCTGCTGAATTTATTTCGTTATTTCCCCCCTTTTGTTGTTCTTTGTGTTGCGCGGGAGTAGTGCAACAAAATACTAGTACTAGATCTTGATCTCCCTTAGATGTTATTATTGACAATCAATAACAACTTTTCTGGATCCTACACATAGTGGGAACTTTATTACACGGGGTTGGCTTGTCCTGATTAGTTACCTTCGAGGCATTATGTATATCTTTTTTTCTCAAATAATGATACTTTTTTTTTTTCAAGTTTAATCAATTAGTTTATATTATGTACTAAGAGTTTTGATATATCTTACCAGTTGAGATTAGTGATAGTATATAAACACCTTATGTCCTTAACACATTGGCGTACTTCTTCGGGCATAAAATGGTGACGGAACCACTAAACGCCAAGTGGACAATAATACTTTGGACGGGTGACCCTAATGAAAAGTAAACAACAGATTCAGAGGAAAGGGGAAGGATCTGGTCAAACTCACTTTTTCCAACCTTCTTTCTTGGTTTCCGGCTGTCCTCTGTGCCTGTATTGCTTTTGGATGATGTGCAAATTTTCGTCAAAGACGAGTTTCTAGAGAACCAGGATGTGCAGGTGCAGAGGTGTGCGAAAGTTTCATCTAATATCCTTTCATCAATGTTTTTCAACTAATTAGGTTGGATACGTGTGGAAGAAGTAACAGATGAATAAGCTGTAGCACCGCAGTAGACTGAGAAAGAAAATAAAGGTTTTAGATTTGTACATTTCTAAGATGATAGGCTTGTATTATTTTTATTTACAGTAATATTTTTATAACTATATTAGTAGATATATTATGATGGCGATTTATCACGGGCAAAGCTAATGATACTTCTACACGAATATCATGGTTGCCCAAAATATTAGTAAATTTATCAGTAAAATAACAATAACAATTTATCGATTGCATTTAGAACAGAATCAAAGTAATTTTGGCAATATTACGTTGGGTTTCCCTAGCCTGGCTTTCCTTTTGGCTCTGATAAAATCATGATGTGCTTTTCTTTCTTGTATCATGATTTTGGGTGGAAGGTTCTTATGACAATATTATTTTCAGGTATGCACCAGCAACTCAACTTTGGAGAGGTAGACTTCACGTGATGGGTGGCAGTAAGGAGAATCGGCATACGCCTGGATTAGAACACTGGAGTCTTGCTGTGAAGGATGGAAAAGCTTTAGAAAATGAATGGAAGGCTGAGGTATCCATTCCTCGTGGTGGACCTCACAGGTTTGTGAACTCACTGAACTGAATTTGTTTGATTTAGCTAATGAGTCCTAGAAGAGTACTACTATATTGTAGAAATGTCATGATGGTAGTGCCATCGAGTATTGAATTCTGTTATAGCCATAAAAATATTAATTGGAATTAATAAATAATTAATTTTTTCTCGAAAATCAGCGTGTCTACTATTGCTTTCTACATGTTTTTCTAAATAATTACTAGTTTATTTTGCATTGATAGGAAAGTCACATCTTGGTAATCTTGAATCATTTTGGTCTCTTGGGTAACCTTTTTGAGATTAGAAAAACGTCATTGCTTCCTTTTCTTATCATCCATTCATTTGAATTTCTCAATAGGATTTTATAGTAGTGACAAAACATTGGAGTTTATTTTGTTTTCTTGTACTTTCTAGTGTTATCGTCTTCAATCTGTTATCTTATCCCTCTTGTTTCATTTAGCCTTTACGCTGCAAAGTGATGTAAACTTTGTTGTGTTGAAAAGAATGGAATATGGTGCAGTTTCTCTAGGGGTTTAGGTTTCCAAACATTATAATCTTGGTTTGTTGAAATGTATTTTCTTATGTGTTTATGTTACCGAGAATTTATTACTTAATAATATCTTCTTTTAGGGCTTGTGTTGTGGTTGATGATCGTCTTTATGTTCTCGGTGGTCAAGAAGGTGATTTTATGGCCAAACCTGGGTCACCTATTTTTAAGTGTTCACGCAGACCAGAGGTATGCAATGGATTCAATTGTTATTATTCGTGTTTTATCTGCTCAAATCAAGGACTACTTTGCTATCCTGGATATCAGTTGTCTGAGCCAAAGTTTCTCTGTGTGTGTTTCATCTTCTTATCTCCAAATTGGATTGGTAGTGTATATGAATTTGTAATTCGATGCTAAATTGTGATCATCTACAATGCTATCCCATGGTTTGACACTCTTTGTGTCTCACTGTTCGTTTTCATGTCAGGTGGTCTATACTGATGTTTACATGCTGGATGATGAGATGACGTGGAAAACGTTGCCTCCAATGCCAAAACCAAATTCACATATTGAATTTGCTTGGGTGGTTGTAAATAACTCCATTGTCATTGCTGGTGGCACAACAGAGAAGCACCCTGTAACCAAGAAGATGGTTTTAAACGGAGAAGTAGTCCAGTTTAACTTGAATACTTTGGTAATGACTTCTCTTTTTCAAAGCACTGAGGAAATGGGTCTCCATGTTTGCATATTTCTTCACATTCAATCGGATGAATTTACATTATCATACACATATTACTCAATTGCACGTTAGATTGCTAATAAACACTCTCCGGTACTATTTTTGAAAAACCCTTTTTAAAATGTTATTTGTCTCTTTTTATAAGTTCCCTTTGTAATTATTTGATACATTCACTTTTTTTCTTCTTAAATACCCTTAATTTATTGACTTCTTTTAACAAGAAGTTAAAATAGTTTATGTTAGAAATTAACAACATAAAAGTTTCTTTCTGATTCAAGAATAGTAGCCAGAATACTCAAGCCTTACTCATCTAAATTATTCTGACTTTTAAGTACAATAAGCGTAATTTTGAAACAACTATACAAATTATTGACAAAATTAACTCTTATCTACTATGTTAACTAATTTTCTTTAATGACGTGAACTTTTTGAAAATATCTTCTGAAAAGGGATGGAGGGAGTACTCCATTTTAGTAATTTGCTTGTGTTACCCTCTATTCACTTTAGCTGGGAAATTGGTATTTGACAACAAAATTCCTGGGCTGTCTTCCATTGCCTGAGTTATTGTGATTTGGTATTAAAGCTAAACCTCGTATCTTAGCTTACCATATCTTAATTCCAAGTTCACATCCTTGGCCCCTGTTGATTTTCTGTAGCTTTAATATTGGGAGTTGATGAAATGAGATTGTAAAGTGTGTGTATATGATAAGACGAGTTACACATGTAGTTTCATCATGTAACTGACACATGGTGACATATATCATAATTTTTTTTTGTCACTGATTGTTTATTTCTGCTGTTATGAATTCTCAGAAGTGGTCAGTGATTGGAAAATTACCATTCCGAGTGAAAACCACTCTAGTTGGATTTTGGAATGGATGGTTGTACTTCACTTCCGGACAGAGAGACAAGGGACCTGATGATCCATCACCCAAAAAGGTTATTGGAGAGCTGTGGAGAACAAAATTAAAACTTAATGACTACTGATCAATTGCTGTGGAATCTTTCAGTAGCGTCTTTCTCCAATAGCAGAGGCAAAGAGGCCAAAACATAGCACATTTTTTGTCAATACAATATATTCATCCTTGTAATTCTGAGAATCACTGTAACTTAATTTCACTTTCACTGTTGTCATCAATTCTTTACCCCTCGGCTTTTGTATTCCCCCGTCCTATATATTTTTTGCTTTTGTATTCAAGTAAATATTAATATTGACAGATGAACTTAGTTTATGCCATTGTAATTTTTATAGGCTTATTGTTAAAGATTTTTTGTTCAAATCTTCCAAACATGGAAGAGTTCTTTCTCTTGAAGTTGGTCTACTCGAATCATTACAAATTCATACTTATTGACATGCTTAACTTTGTTTTTCAGGTTTAATACTTTAGGTAAATTATGAACATAATCTACTTCACTAAATGATGCATAGATAAAATATTAAATGATAAGTTAAAAGAAGGCTAAAATATAACTGTGCCAAAAATGTTAATTAATTAATTATTTGTTTTAGGTCTGACATGGATTATAATAACTAATTAATTAACTACAATTTATCTTAGAATTTATTTTTTAAATATTTAATATAAATTTTGTAATTAAATATTGTTTATAGAAACTAAAGATTTTCTTAATAAAAAATTTACATTCTTACAGATATTTAATTACTTAAGTTGACTACCTTTAATTGAGTGAAATATACCTTTTTTTCTACAAATATAATTTCTTAATCAGTTTATTTATACAATATATACTACAATTTTTATTCTCTTTTGAATATATAAAGTTGGAACAGTTTCAAAACCAATCATAAAAAATAATTTTGTACCAAACAATACAAGAAATTTTCTTTTGAATATATAAAGTTGGAACAGTTTCAAAACCAATCATAAAAAATAATTTTGTACCAAACAATACAAGAAATAAAAATAAAATGGTTGCTGAAGCCCCGTTGAATTTATATTGAAAAAATACATTCATCTATTATTTTGTATATAATTACACATCTATATATTATGTTTATTTATTTCATTGCTGGTCTTTGACATAAATCATGTTTCTTTTTACCAAATTATAGGTTCAAAATATATACTGATAGTGATGTCAAAAACAAAATTTAATTAGATCTCTCTTCCCTTCCAACTATTTATTTTTTCCCATCCACAAATTTGTATAAGATATTTACTGAGATATACATATATATATATATATATATATATATACTTACGATTTTTCTTCAACAATGTATTGATGGTTTATAGAATTTGCTCATCTTATTTCTCCTCCAAAAAATGAAAATATAGTAAAAGTACCTTTTTTTTTTAAATTGACAATGAACAATGCAAACATTTTTGTAATCTTCACAATCATACCATTCATTGCTTTCTAATTATGCAGTGACAGTTCCTACAACATATTGATGCAGCTGCTATATCCTTTACAACAGCCAAACACAACACGACACTACACTGTTACTCTGACAAGACACTGCACATTACAGAATGGTCTTGGTCTCAAGAAAGAGGAACCATTCACTATAACTAGAGCTGAAGCACAAGCTCCACAAGAAAAAGCTCAGCATCAAACCTTAATGCAGAAGGCTCACCAGGCTGAAGAAAACCATCCACCATTCCACCAAACACATAAAGATAACGCCCTGATCTGTCTGCACAAGCACGGTGGAATGATCTTGCTCTTGCCTCAAAACCACTTGATTTCCACCTTTTCCACATTCTTCTTGTCATTGATTCTTTCTTGGAACTCACTGTGCTTGGATGCTGCAGAGTGATGTAAGGGTAAGGAATTGCACTGATATCCAACACCCAAAAATCATCTTTTCTGTGTCTATATGAATCTTCTCCTCCATAAATCAGTAACCTTCCCCCCAAAACCAATGTCGCTGTGTGACCAACTCTAGGGAGAGAAACACCATCTGATATGCTTTGCAAATCATAAACTATCTGAACCCATTTGAAATAGCCCTGATATGTATCCAATAACCAAACATCATCAAGCACTTCATAACCCAAACCTCTTCCTCCAAATAGTATTGTTCTGCTTCTTCCAATGCATGTCAAGGTGTGTCCTGAACGTGGTGGAGGTGAAGGGTATGACACAATCTCATGCCAAATGCCATGGCAGGGACTTTCTGAAAGCTCCAACACCCATGTGTCCCCCAAACGGAGGCCATTCAGCCCAATGCCCCCATGTATTATCATTCTCTTTTCGTCAATACAACAAGCACCATGTGCGCCTCTTGGAGGTGGTGCAATGTTTCCCACTTCAAGCATTTTCCATGAAAAGGCTATGCCTTTGTTTTCATTCAACACAACTTGCCCCAACCATGTGTCATTTTGACGGTTGCCACGGTCATTGATTCCTCCAAAGAGTACAAGAAAATCACCCATTTCCACACATGTGTGCCCAAATCTCCCACTTGGAATGCCTGCATGGACTGTTTGCCATTTCAACATTCTCCGGAAATCATTGCCAATGTATGCCACCCTCGTGTCATCAAGATGTCGTCCTAAACAACAACCATAATTGTAATCATGATGGTAACATAATAAGTTTACCATGATTCTAAAAACATCATTTTTCATAAATAAATGAAAAAAAATAAAATAAAGCATTCAGGTCAGAATACAGTGCTAAATGAAGTGTCCTTGCTCCTTTATGTCAGAACAGAATTTGGCTTTTGAAAATGGACAAGATAAAAAGAAAAACATCACAGTTTCATAGGGGGAGTCTCTACAGACTTGTAACTAATAGAATGTGGCCCATTATGAATAGGGTTTGCTGAAGTTTAGTCAATAATTCCCTTATACTGAATAATTTATTTAACGATAGAATGAAGCACTTTCATAGTTTCTTCATCAAGCAGTCACTGCAAGGGGAGGTAAACAATTCTTTCTTAATGCAAATTGAAGTGTTATAGGAAAATTGATAGGCTTAATTATATATATTGGTTAGTTTAAAGAAGAAAACTGAATATACACTTAACTCTTTCTAATGATGAATTGCAATGATTATCAAACTTGACGAGAAGATAGCAACAGAGTAATTCACTTCACCCTTAAATTTAAGTCCAATGATCTAACTAAATCTAGAATTCATCCCAAAAACTAATTGGTATTAAGTAAAGTTACCTAACATATATATATAAATGCTTGTCAAAGAAACAGGTTTGCCTACACAATAGGTGATTCAGGAAGATGAGTTACAAGTTTTTATACTATGCTAGAATTTATCTAAAAACCAATTTACATGATGTAAAGTTACAGCATCATCCCAAGAACTGATACAAGTGACGTGAGACTTCCCAACAGTAGCAACCAAAGTGAAACATGTAATAAGCCACCTATGTAGGTTATAGTGACAAGAACACTGCATAATAATGCCGTACAATGGGGTTGGTCTAATAATTTTGTATTGAATTCGATTCCCTTTGGGGTGGAAAAAGGACACAAAAGTTGTCTCCTTTTCACCGTATCAGGGGACACACACGCATGATGAGATGATATTTAATGAGAACAACAGTAACAGAAACAGAATCGAATTCAGAAGATGGAAAGAGAAAGCAACAAACCTCCCTCACAGCCGCCACCAAAGAGGACGAGACAATCCGAGACAAAGTTGAGAGAGTGAGAGGCTCTGGCTGTGGGGAAATCCAAATCTGCATGTGGCTCTGAGAGCAGTTTATGACAGCAAACTGAATCCATGAGAGAGACTTGTCTGTAGAGCCTCATCCATGGGAACTGATGGTGGTGATTGTTGGAGGAGTTGAGTAGTGCCTCAACACAAGTGGAACCTAAGTCCCTTTTGCACAAAGATTTCCATAGAGTGTTTGAGCAAGTGAGAGATTTGAATCTCTTGCAAGTCATGGAAAGGGAGAGAATTGCATCTATGGGAAGGAGAAGAAGAATGGTTAAGAGGTAGTCCTGAGCCATGTTGGTGATTGGTGATCCACTTGCACTTCCCTCAGCCTCTTCCATGATTCTTGGAACAGAACAACCAAGTGGTGATGATGGTGTTGTTATATGGCTGAAGAAGAAGAAGAAGAAGGAGAAGAAGAAGAAGAAGAAGAAGAGAAAGAGAAAAGGGTTTGTTTGAGGCAAATAGCATGGTGGTATGGTAAAGAGAGATAGATAACTAGTAAAATGGTAAATGGTGAAAAGAATGTGTTTTGTTGTGTTGTGTTGAAGTTGAAGAAAATGGTGAAAATGTTTGAAGAGGAAAGAGATTGATGTAGGACAGGTGAAAGGGGTGGCCATTTGATTTGTCGTGTGTAAGAAATAATGAGCATTGCATTTTGTTTCAACATGTCTTCCCTCTCACATCTTCTCCTGCATGCTATCTCATGTTATCTCTCTCTGCACAACCCTACCAAAATCACAGAATGTTTATTAATGTAATTTTATTGGTAAATACAAATTATTGATGTAATTTATTTAAAAATAAATCAGGGAGAATTTGATATTTCATTGAAGATCAATTTAATGTTTTTTTTTTCAGAAGCTAAAATTAATAATTTTGGAAGGGGAGATTATGTTAGTGTGTAGGATTAGAAGGGTTTTGAGTGATATTATAATAATTATAAAGAGTATGGTTGGACCCGCCAACTAAATTCTTGTCCACTTTTTTTGTCTTCATTAATGTCTAACTGACTTCTACATTCTTCAGTTTGCAACTGTTGTTCCAATCTGTCTTGCTGTATATTCCATTTTTCTCATAGTCTATTTGCTTTGAAAAAGAAAATGGTTACCATTGAGAAAAAGAATATGAAGAAACTTACTAGAAAAAGGTAAAAACTTAAGAGTAAGTTTTTAGTATTGAAAAGAAAAAGATGTGTTTTTTATTGAATAATCTAGAATATTTTTTATTGAGAGTAACGAATTGTGGTTCATAGTGTAGGCATTTTAAGATGTATGTAAAAATGGATGAATAGAAATATGTAAAAAAAAAAAATATTATTTTTATTGCATTGATTAAAATCAACCTATCCTCTGTTTTCTCATTTATTTGGGCATTTATTTTTCTTTTCTACTAGAACCATTTTCAGATACTTTTTTACTCATTCATGGGAGCACCTCGTGGAAGATAGCTTCTTTCTCTCGAGTTGTATTCACTTGCGGAAAAAATAGGGATCAAATATATATTTTTTAATCTTATGTCACCTAATTCAGAGAAAAAATATATATACACATAATTTTAATATAAAATAAAGAGTGTGTCTTATATAGAACTGATTTATCCCGGTTAAACAAGTCACCTAGAAAATTTGTTCTTCAACTCGGTTTTTCAAACAAGTTGCAACTTTTTTGCCTGACCTCACATGGGACCATCAAGTCATTTTGATCAATATATAAAATTTAAAACAATGAAACAATTAAATAAACTTAAATGAAAAATACAAAAAAAGAATTATATATTTTTAAAATTTTTATAATTAAAATATTTCCCTGATTTTAAATATAAATTTCAAATATAATAATTTGATATATAAATAAATGACATATTGTCAGTTTCTTCGAGAAAAATCAAATTTATATAAGATATTAAGATACAACACTCAACTCAAAGGCAAATTAAATAAAAAACTCTCCAATCTAATTTAAGTCCCAATCTAATTTGTTCTGTTTTAGTGGACTTTTCAAACTAGTTCATTGTATGAACTTATTTTGACAGCTATAGCTGTGTGTGTGAAGCTTGAATTAGTGAATATGATAAACACCAAAGAAATGATCCATCAAAACATTTTTCAAAAATCAATAAAGAAAAACATCAAATGTGAACTACTTGTCTTATCTTGAATTAACAACCTGAGATGACTGGTTTATTATCAGCATATACAACAGCATGGAAGGAACTTCTTTAGGGAAAAAAAGCATACTGTTATTTCACCTGAGTTCTGATATATTATTTCTAGTTTGACTATGCTGATAGAGCCCACAAAAGGCCCTCTAACCATCAGACTTGATATAATACACTTTCTGGTGCATGTCAACCAGGCAAAAACTATAAAATTAACCATTCCAGAAAAAGTCAGATTAGAAAACTGGTTGGGTTCCAGAGGGAGAGAGGGCATCCAACATCTTATTTCTGCAAATTGTACACTTTTCCTTTGTGTATTAATTTCCTAAGAGCAGCTTTAGCTTCTTCCAAAGTTTCTACACTCTGCCCTTCATCAAATGATATCCTCTGAATGTTGAACTGCATACAAGAAAGACATTAGATGAAAGACTGCAGCTACAGATATTATCAGAGAGACAATCTGGCTATGGACAGAAAAAGTATACCTGGGCACCTTGACGGACCCTGATATCAGTCCCTTTGCTGTCTATGGAAATGAGTGCAGCATCATCCACCTCAGTCTCATTAGATAGAAGTTTCTTAAGGGGCTTTGAGAAGATAGCATTGAGTTCCTATTATTTCAATCAAACATAAAACCAAGCAATGAGGTGCTATAACTCTAGGGCTGGTTTACATAATTGTATCAATGAGCATATGGATTATAGAAAGCCATTGAATAAGGTTTGACTGAAACAACTAGACTCAGATCTAATTTCAACTTCACAAAAAACCCTATTGGGTTACTTACCCGGGGGGGGTTGACATTAATTTATCCTTTTAGGTAGCTTTATTGACCAAGGGATAGCACTAGGGTCAACTAAGAACCCCACAAAACCAACCCCAGCCATGACCTTGAATGAGCCACATGTATTATCCACCCATCTGGACCATCTCCAGCTACTATGCTGAAAAAAGTAGAATGCCCCATCCCAACCAATCACATGAATTTCTTTTAAGTGGGAGAAGAGAGAAGCATTCTATGAGCATATAAAATTGTTTACTTTTTTGCCTACACAAGCCAGATATTATTTCCTTTTAACGCCAAGGGTAGTAAGAAAAAAATATCGGAAAATTCACCTTTAAATACTGTTCACCACCATCGACTGCAATCTTATCCGGTTGAAGTTTTTCATATTCCTTTACATCCACCCAAGCAACAGTACCAAAGCCTCCAATGAAATATATGTCACTGTCAATATGAAATGATTAAATTAGCTACACAGGTTGGTAGTGACAGTGCCAAACAACTGATGAAATTGAATTTCCCAATTCTTCATGGACTCTATTGTTCACGAGCACCATAACTAGAATTTTAATGAAAAATTCTAAAGGATAAAATCGACCTGCCCATGTTCTTGATGCTTTACCAAACACCCAAATATGGTTGTTTCATAATTCAACCATTAAAAATAAAAAAATAAAAACTATTTGTCAGTGTCTAGGCTATTGGGTTCTTTGTCTAAGATTGACATTTATATGGCAGGCCCAAGTAAAATGCCCCAAAAAATATGCAAGAAAGTTTGCACACAAGATTATTTGTTCCATACAATCAACTTGGCAGCAAGCAGCAGCTGCTTGTGTTAAAGAGAGTGCAGACAAATATCAAATGAGAGTCACTTTTATGTGTAAGTGGGAGGAACCAATTCACTATTAAAGCATACAAGAAATAATCAATATTAAAACTCAAAAGTCATGTGACTTTAAATGATCGTGTGATTTTAGGTGGTCTTTTTTTTTTAATCTTGAGTAAATAATGTCGACCATCCATGTATGATTGCATAATCAAGATTCACACCTTTCACTCGTAAAAAGAAATAACAAAAAATTACTGGATACATCCCATAGATATAACTGGAAAGGACCCAACCTTATACTCTCCATCCTAAAATAGTAGAAGTTTCCCCACTGTTGAGAAGGACCCTGTTGATGTTTCGCAATGTACTGCTTATGAGCCCATTCCTGTTAAGTACAAATAAGTCAAATAGATACCATGAAATGCACAGATAAACCTTTAACTCAGAAGTATCTCTAAATGAATAATTGAAGGTACAAACAAGTGCACATTTTCTAATCCACAAAAACAAATTACTCAGCAAACAACCTGTTGATCTTCCGGAAGTGGATAGACATCCCCAAAAATAGTTACCCTTGCATTGGACAAACCACTCCATCCAGGTATCTAAAAAATATAACTGTCAATAAAACCCAAAAAATGGAGAAAACAAGAATTGGAAATCTAAAAGCTTAAATAGGAAATGTCATATTTCAAACCTGAACAACCAGTGTGCATCTTGGGTCAGCCAACAAATTCCTTGTGTGAATTGCAAGAGGAGAAAATGAAAATATAGGATCTACAAAAGAAGAATATAAGGCATTTATAGATAAACACCACAAACAGAAAAGAAATCTTAAGTGCTCCAAAATTAGGAACTATCACCATGAGACGGATATCGGAGATAAATCAAGGAACACTTTATAACACAAGCATCTTGAGTGGACTGAATCTTTCATGCGTTCTTTATTTTCTTTATGTTTGTGTAGTATCAAAATAAGTCAATTAGATTGGAATGCTGTGTAATTCATGCCCATTTTCCAACTAAAGGAGGAACATAAATCTCATCCCCAGTTTCCACATACTCTTACTCATGGCACACGATTATGCTACAAAAACGAAAGATGGGCTAAATTGAAGTGATGGACTATGTATGTAAGAAAGGAGATTAAAAACAACAGACCAGATGGTTCAGAAAACTGATGGTATGAAATGGTTGTTTTGGTTTCTTTTTTAATTTTTAATCCAACCTAAATATTTGCTCAGCCAAATAAAGTCCACTGTCAACATATAAAGGCCATGTATGAATGAATTATTAGCTTTTCATTATAACCTTTTTATCTTGCAAGGCATACAATATGGTCATTTTAAGCTAATTCAAAATTTCACCTAACTATAACTTTATGGCTCTATGTTAGTTTATACTTGATAAGCTATAATATTTATTAGACATTAAATACGAACGTTTCAATCACAAGTGGATGAACAAATGCCTTTAACCTTTCATGACTAGTCTAGTTTATAAAACATAGACAAGAGGGCGAGAATTTTGTAACAAAACAGATAGTTGTCACATGTTAGTGGTGATATACCTGAACTGTGGGCCATGGGGTAAAGAGGGGGAGGAAGAATTTAGGAAATAGGTAAGAATTGAGTGAGGTGGAAAGGTTCGGGTGGGCTGAAGTATTCTCTTCAGTTCAGCTGCACAATCTCCATACTTATCTTCCTGCTTCTATGTTATAGTATTATTACTATTATCGGATGGCTACCCTTGTAAGGTGCTTGATCACCCTATTTTAAGTTCCTATCACATTCTCACTCTTTTCTCAGCAAGGATCAATACTAGACTGAAATCCTCAGTAACGCCTGCCCAATTTATAATAATTTATTTATCCTGATCCCCACCAACTTAGCTGAGACAACCATATGCTTATTATCATGATTGTATCAAACATGTACCTTGGGGAGAACTTCCAACTCCATGGATACACAACTAGACACTGAAATCCATAAATGCATCAAATATTCATGACTGAACGGCAGTAACTAATCAAGAAAATGAAGAATAATTGACTTACGACCCATCGAATCTGGTGCAAAATCAACTAGAGAACCAAATGGATATCCTTCTCGTCGGTGGTGCATACGAGACATTACAGTGCACAAGTGAGCAAATCTTGCCTTGATTACAGACGAAAAAGGCAGTAGAAAATTAATAAAGGGGATCCGTGATTGTAACTGGGCAAGATTCAGTTCTACACAGCAGAATACACAAATACTCATTTAGATTTTACCAGCAATAACACAAGCAGCTTACCTGCTCCATCAGGTTACGAACTGCTAAAGCAGGTCTAGGTAAACCGTGAGCCGATGTGGCACTCTGCACACCACCAGAAATAGGAGTTCTGAAAAGTCCAGCCCTGGTGCCACCACCCGATGCACTTCCACCTCCTCCTGGGCTTGAAACAGTTGTCCATGACATGTTCATTTGTAGTGGCGCATCTTGATCGTCTTCAGAACTCTCAGCCTCAGAATGGCTCAAGTTTTCCTTCATAAAGAAATGGAACCCAACAAAGTCAAAATTCAATGATAAGTTATCTGTTGATTATGATGCATAAGATCAAAAAAAGCAATGACCAATTAACGACCCAATTCAGCCTTACTATGGAATCTGCATGAAGACTGAAATAAAAACAATAAGGAACTAAAAAAGAGGGAAATTCATCACATTCCATTTCTAGCCAAATAAATAACATAGGCTAGCAGTATCATGATCTCATAGGTAGAACTTTGTTCAAATTACCAGTAACAATAAATAACAAAAAAAAACAAAACGCGGAATAAAACCGTGAATAGGGTTTTAGCAGGAGAGTCGTTTGATCAGAATATTCCAATTTCAAATTATAGAGTTAAAGTACAGATTTTGATTTAAGGGGTGCGTGAACAAATTAATGAATATGCTAAAGAAAAAGAAAAAAGTAGCATGCGACAACCTGAGGCTGAGAAGCTAAAGCGAAATCACTGGTGGTTTCATCGCCATCGGTGTTTGAAACACGAAGAGGGAGAAGGTGGGAGTGAGAGTTTTGGGTGATTTTGAAGAAAGAAAGTGGAAGGGTTCTCACAGCAGAGGAAGTAGAAGGAGTGCGAAAAAGGAGCGAAGAAGAATCGGAGATGAAGGAGAGTGCTTCCATAGAAGACTTTGTTTGGGATGGGTTTTTGGATTGGGAAATACGTTGTAAGTACTGAAGTAGGACACAACAAAATTAGCGTATACTATGATTCACAGAGGTTGTGTTGTTGTTGCTGAAATATAATATATATATATATATATATATATATATATATATATATATATATATATATATATATATATATATATATATATATATACATATATATACATCGTTATTTATCTGTTTTTTTATTTTTATTTTATTTTATTTTTTTGTTCTGAATCCAATTTTGCTTTGCTTGGATTAATGATTGGTTGGTTAGTGATTAAAATTGCTTTGCTAATTATCTTTTGATTGGTGAATTTGATGGGCTTGAGTTGAGATTGAGATTTGTTTTGCCAACTCAAATACCACTTCCAATTCTGCGTGCCCAATCAATTACTATGTGACCCTTTTAAACATCTTTTGTGATAGCAAATTTTTTTAACATTTTCGAATATACTTTTTTATTAATTGAAAAGTATAAAAATTTATGAACATGTATGAAAGCTTACTATTCACGCGTGTCTTTTGTTTATGTTTTATCTGAAAATTTTCAAAATTTTATAAATATTATTAAGGTTTAATTATGTTTTAAATTCCTTACAAATTTGGAAATTTTCAATAAAGTTCTCCATAATTTTTGTGATATATTGAGTACTTAATAAATTTAATTTTTGTAATTGAGTTTTTATTGTTAACTTGGTTATGTGGCGGGTTGAGTGCTTTATGTGGTTATTATATTGTCATATTATTTAGAGATGACAAATAAATCTATTTCAGTGGGTATTGTAGGAACTCATCATCATCTTGACGGGGAATTTCCGCATTGGCTGGGTATGGGTATGAGAAATCTCCGACTTTTTCAATTGGGTATGGGGATGAGTATGTGGATGTACATATTCCCGCCATAATACTCGTTCCCGTCATATCTCCATCCCCGTTCAAATTATTAAAATATTCAAGATTAATTAGGTAATCATATATATATATATATATATATATATATATATATATATATATATATACCCGCCATAATATTCGTTTCCGTCATATCTCCATCCCCGTTCAAATTATTAAAATATTCACGATTAATTAAGTAATCATATATATATATATATATATATATATAACTTTCTATTTTTTATTTCTTTTAATTATTTTGTTTGTCATGAAACTCATTCATATCATCAATATATTTTTCATCTTATCATAACCTTTATGTAATTATGTTAAAATGATGTATGTCAATTAAAAAAAATTTATTCCTCACACTTCAATATTTCTATTATTTTTTAATATTTTTATTTATTGTATATTTTCCTTTCACATGAAAATGTTTAATACTCCCAATTTAAGGTAATATAAAAAAAATGTTTTACTTATTATTATTCATTTTTTTCTCTTTTGTTTCGTTAAAACAATTTTTGTTATTTTTCAACAATTGAGTATATATGTTGATATTTGAAATGTTTACTTAGATCTCTAAGGCATTTTTCCTTTTATCATACCCTTAATTATACATTTGATTTCCTTTGTGCGATTTATTTCAATGATTTCTCAAATTATTTCTAAGACACACATTTGTTAATTTGTTAATATTTTTATTTATTGTTTATTTTGATCGTGTAGAATATTATTTCAATATATTTTATCTAATTATTTCTTATTTTTTAACTCATTATCAATCATACTGTAATTTTTTCATTATAATTGTATAAATAATTTTTATTTACTACAATATAAAAATTTGATGTAATTGCCATGAATATTATCACTATCCAACATATATTGGAGTTCAAAAGATACAAGATCCATGTCAAAATTTTATTATTATGTTTATTATTTGTTCTTTGTGTCATTTTGATCAAGTGATGTATTATAACTATTATTATATAAAAAAGATATTCATTACAATTTAAAAAATTGAAGTAAAGAAACATTTAAAAAATATTTTAATTTGAATATTTGTTTTCCTTTTATATTTTCTAAAATAATTTTTAATTTTATCAAGTGAGTTTCATTATTGTTTGCAGTTTTCAAATTTAATAAATGTTTTGGTTCTCATGAAATATTATTTGGTATTCTAATCTAAAATGTAAACAATTATAATTTATTTCAAAGTATTTAATATCGAAGAAACAACCATCCTCCTAATATTGAATATTTGATTATTATGTTTCCTTTATCATGATATTTTTTTTCTTTTATAAAAATTAATATTGAAGTAGTTAGAAAACGGGTACGGGTATGGGTACGAGATTATACTGTTACCCGGTGAAGATAAGGATGAATTTTTTTTAGAGGATGGGTATGTGATAGCGAAACTCGTCCCCACCCCGCCTCGTTGTCATCCCTGTCACTAGGGGCGATCATGGATTTGATTTTTAATGATCTTATCCACATCCATTTTGGATCCAAATAATTGGATTAGATTTTCGATCCAAATCCATTTTTTCAAAAAAAGTAGATTGGATTTTTTAAAAATTCAGATCCAAATATTTAGATCAAGTTTAAATCCAGATTCAAATATTTAGATCAAGTTTAAATCCAGATCTAAATATTTGAATCAAGTTCAAAATCCGAAATCTATTTTTCATAAAATAAATTCAAATTAAATTTTTTAAAACTTGTGTCCATAGGGCTAACACAATAGAATTTGGCAGATTTTTTGTCGGGCCAACGAGGCCAAATTTCAGCATGGAATAAACTTGGATGACTTTCGAACGAATTTCGGTCGGGGATGACGTGACCAAATTTGGACCAAGGTCGACTTGACAAAATTTCAGTGGAGATCGACTTGACGGGATTTGACTGAATTTTGGCCAGGGCTGATTTTGCCTAATACGACCAAAATTTGGCCAGAGTCGACTTGGCCAAATAGGCCAAATATGGCCACATTTGGGTCAGGGCCTGATCAGTCAAATTTCGGTCAGGGTTGACTCAACTAAATTCGTCGGCCGGGATCGACTTGACTGAACATGGCCAATTTTCGATCACAACTGACTAAGTTGAATATAGTCAAATTTCGTCCAGGACTTACACGACCGAATACGGCTAAATTTGGGCTAGTGCCGACTCAACCAAATTTTGGTCATTACCAACTCGACTGAATTTGGTCAAATTTAGGTCAGGACCGACTCGTCTAAATATGACCAAATTTCGATCGCGATCGACACTGTCGAATACGACCAAATTCAGGCCAAGACCAACTCAGTCAAATTTTGGTTGAGGCCAACACGACCGAATTTTGACCGGAACCAACTCGACTGAATTCGACCGAATTTCGGTCATGGCCAACTCAGTTGAATACGGCCAAATTTCGATTGTGACCGACTCATTTGAATACAACCAAATTTGGGTCAGGGCCGACTCGGCCAAATCTCAATCGGGGCCAACTCGATTGAATTCGACCAAATTTTGACTGGAGCCAGCTAGGCTAAATACAGCCAAATTTTGGTCGTAGTTGTCTCGAGCGAATACGGTTAAATTTTGTCTAGGTCGACTCATCCCAGTGCAATCAAATTTGGGTCGGGGTGAACTCAATCGAATACTTCCAATTTTTGTCTAGGACTGGTTGGGCCAAATTTTGATCGGGACCGACTTGACAGAATGTGACCTAATTCAGCCAAATTTTTTATATGGTCACACCAACTCAATCAAATACGACTAAATTTGGGCTAGTCCGTCTCAACCTTTAGCCTAACCTAACAAAAAATATAAACTGAAAATTTAGATTGGATATTTTGGATTATCCATTTTGAAAATCTAGATTTAGATTATGGATATACTATCCATAAGTATATCCATAAAATATATAAAATGTAGATCAGATTGATATCCAAATCATATAAAATGGATTGGATTTTTAATAAAATGAATATTATGGGATTGAATCATAGCAAAAATAGATTGGATCATGAAAATTAGATTTTTTCCCATCCTTAGTTTAACTTTTCATATCATCCTCTACTTCCTTCCGCTCATTTAAGAGTTCAATAAATATAAATTATTGTTGTTATCCTCATAATTTTTATTTTTATGTGTTAAATAAACATTAATTATTACTTTTATCCTCATATTTTTATTCTTTCACTTTTATATGTTTTTAATCTCTTTTTATTAATACATTTTTTTACAAGAGTATAATTTAAATTTGTTAGTACAAATTTATGGATACATTAACAATTCTTTTATTAAACTTCTGAAATTTTAAATTAAATTGTAAGGTTTAAAGTTTATGAATATAAATTTTAAGGTTTAGTGTTTACGGACGTCTCACGTCCCACGTTGCACGTCGCATGTTGCACGTCGTTGCACGTCTCACTTCTCACGCCTTACGTCTCTCGTCTCATGTCTCACGTCGCATGTCTCTCACGTCTCTCATCTCACGTCGCATCTCTCACGTCTCTCATCTCACGTCGCATGTCTCACGTCTGTCACGCCTCACGTCGCATGTCACACGTCTCTCACGTCTCATGTCTCACGTCTCTCACATCTCACGTTTCACGTCTCATGTCCCACGTTCCACGTCTCACGTCTCACGTCGCATGTCGCACGTCTCTCACGTCCCACGACTCTCACGTCTCCCCGTCTCACGTCTCACGTCTCATGTCCCACGTCCCACGTTCCACGTCCCACGTCTCACGTCCCACGTTCCACGTCCCACGTCTCACGTCCCACGTTCCACGTTCCACGTTCCACGTTCCACGTTCCACGTCTCATGTCCCACTTCTCACGTCTCTCGTCGCACGTCCCACGTCCCACATCTCACGTCCCATGTCCCAAGTCCCATGTCTCACGTCTCACGTCCCACGTCGTCTCTCGTCCCACGTTGTCTCACGTTTGACTTACCACGTCCTACGTCTCACGTCTCACCGTCTCACGTCCTCTATCTCACGTCCCACGTCTCACGTCCCACATCCTATGTCTCACGTCCCACGTCGCACATGTCACAATATTGCACTGAAATACTTGATTCTTTCATAAAATAATGGTGATTTGGTTTACTGGTTGCAGTATAACTAAGGTTCTTCTTTGCTGTTTATCCTTCTTCAGATAATAGTTTCTTATTGATCAAAAGAAGGAAGAGAAAGGACATTATTTTACCGAAAATAGGAAAGCTAACCTTATGCAACAACAGTAATTTGAAGCTTTTGCAGATGTCTGCTACCATTACATGGATGTTAGAAAAAAAGTGTTTAGATGTTGACAGACAATATTTTTTTATTGGTTTTCTATTCTGACATTCAATATGCGAAGAGATGTGTCACAAAATTCTAATCAAGGGTGGCAAAAAAATCCATTTTTTATAATCCAATCTATTTTTTTCTATGATTTAATCCATTTAATATCTATTTTATTAAAAATTCAATCAATTTAAAATACATTTTATTGGATATGGATATCAATCTGATATATATTTTATATATTTTATGAATTGGATATTCATTCTCTAAATCTAGATTTTCAAAATGGATAATAAAAAATATCCAATCTAAATTTTTAGTTTATATTTTTGGTTAGGTTAGGATAAAAGTTGAGACTGACTATTCTAAATTTTGTCGTATTTGATTGAGTTGGCGTGACCCTATACAAAATTTGGCCGAATTCTGTCAAGTCGGTCTCGATCGAAAGTTGGCCCAGCAGGTCCTGGACAAAATTTGGAAGTATTTGGTTGAGTTCATCCCCATCCAAATTTGTCTGCATTTGGCTGAGTCGACCTAGACAAAATTTGACCGTATTCGGCCGAGACAACCGCAACCAAAATTTGGCTGTATTCAACCTAGTTGGCTCCAGTCAAAATTTGGTCGAATTCAATTGAGTTGGCCCCGATTGAGATTTGGTCGAGTCAGCCCTGACCCAAATTTGGTCATATTTGGCTGAGACGACCTAGGCTGAAATTTGGTCGTATTCAAATGAGTCGGTCACGATCGAAATTTGGCTGTATTCAACGGAGTCGGCCACGACCGAAATTCGGCCGAGTTGGTCCTGGTCTGAATTTGGTCGTATTCGGCAGAATTGATCGCGATCGAAATTTGGTCATATTTAGGCGAGTCGGTCATAACCTAAATTTGGCCAAATTCAGTCGAGTTGGTCATGACCAAATTTTGTTCAAGTCGGCACTTGCCCAAATTTAGCTGTATTCGGTCGACTAAGTCCCGAACGAAATTTGACTATATTCAACTTAGTCGGCTGTGATCAAAAATTGACCATATTCAGTCAAGTCGGTCCCGGCTGACGAATTTAGTCGAGTCAACCCTGACCAAAATTTGACTAATCAGGCCCTGACCCAAATGTGGCCATATTTGGCCAAGTCGGCTCTGGCCAAAAATGTGTCGTATGAGGCAAAATCGGCCCTGGCCAAATTCAATCGAATCCAGTCAAGTCGATCTTGACTGAAATTTTGTTGAGTCGACCTTAGCCCAAATTTGGTCACGTCGTCCCCGACCGAAATTCGTTCGAAAGTCATCCAAGTTTATCTCATGTTGAAATTTGGCTTCGTTGGCCTCGACAAAAAATCTGTCAAATTCTATGGTGTCAGCCTTATCGAAAATCTAGTCCACATCCATTTTGGATCCAAATAATGGATGTGGATCCAAATTTGTTTCCATAGGGCTGACACCAAATAATTTGACAGATTTGGCCGAATACTTCCAAATTTTGTCCAAGACCAGCTGAGTCAAATCTCAATCGGGACCGACTTGACAGAATTTGGCCTAATTCGGCCAAATTTTGTATAGGGTCATACCAACTCAATCAAATACAACTAAATTTTGGCTACTCCGTCTCAACCTTTAACCTAACCTAATAAAAAATATAAAGTGAAAATTTGGATTGGATATTTTGGATTATCCATTTTGAAAATCTAGATTTCGAGAATGGATATCCAATCCATAAAATATATAAAATGTAGATTAGATTGATATCCAGATCCAATAAAATGGATTTTAAATGGATTGGATTTTTAATAGAATGGATATTAAATGGATTGGATTATAGACAAAATGGATTGATCAGAAAAATTCGATTTTTTGCCCACCCTTACCTGTCACTTGTTTTATTGTTGTTTATAGGGCACGAATACAATACGCGTATCAGATACAACATGTATCTGATCTATCGATACATATATTTTGAAAATAATAAGATACAATACGTGATATATTAACAATGAATAGGAATAACGTACAATAATTCTTAAAAAACATAATAAATATATGGTTGTTATGGTGTGAATCCAAATTAAAACTATATATATCATAAAAAATATTGTCATCATAAAAGTACCACTACAAAAAACTCATAAATAATGACCAATTTTAGTAATAAAAAATATGTTAGAGACAATTTTTCTAATTAAAGAACACTTATTTTGGTAGTAAAAAAACTTGGTAGCTAATGCTAGTGATCAATTTAGAAATCAATTAATAATAGAAACTATTTTATTTATCAATTTAGAGACCTATTATAATTTTTTGAACTATCTTAGTTGCCAATAACGTTTAGGGTATAACTTGGTACCTAAATTGGTCACTATAATGACTAATTATTTTTTTGTCACTAAAATTTGTCATTATTTACATATTTTCTTATAGTCTATTACGACTTATAAATTAAATACTCCATTGATAAATATCGATAAAGTATCTTCAAGTATCGGATACGAATATGTGTCGGATACGGATACATAACCTAAATTAAAGTATTGGTGCAACATTGTTACATATCATTTTATTATTTTATTATTTAAAAAATTTATAATTTCATAATATAATTTATAATTTAAAATTTTATATTTTTATAATTTAATAATTTTGAATTAAAATAATAAAATTATAATTGTCCAAATATTTAATGTATGATTTTTTTTCTCTCAAAAATAATTAAAAATTTATTTGGTTAAATAAAATTACTATTTGAAAAAGTTTGTATGAATTTTATAGATATAAAAAGTAACGTATTTATTTTATTAAAAAAAATTTGATTGGTAAACGAATATTCAAACCACAAAATCATCCTAAAAAGAACAAACAAATTGGAAAGACCGTAAAAGTTTGATCTCAATCGGTTTAATTAACAAATTGAATCGATTAATTTAGAATTTTTCTTAAAATAATAAAAATCAACCCAATATATCCAAATAAATATAGGCAATAATATAATATACTGCCTATAAATTGAAAAGCTATATAAGAGTATTCTACAATAAAAACAAACATGTCAAATATAAAACATTTAATATTTTTGATTTCAAAAAACAAATCCTTGATTTTGCAACTAGTTTTTTCTACATTTTCTTTATATAAGTAGTAAGAAAATCCAACTTGATTTGACATGATTTATTTTAATTTTATTTTATATGTAAAAAATTAGGTTTGTTTTAACACATACTCTATTTAATTTGGTATTATGTGGATCGGTCATTATAGAGTTTGAATTGAATTTGATTGATTCATATCAATTAACTTGAGACGGTATAAATTTGAATTAACTTGTGAGTTCAACATTTTCTTCTTGAATCTTTTACTTGATGTTCTAACAAGAGGCATTTCAAGAAATCAAAGAACAAGAAAACAAAATATTCATTAATCATTTTCACTGCCATTTTTTTAGGGAAAAAATTGTACATGCAAATTCCCTATCATAACATACCATTTTCACAAATTTATTCAACCAACAAAAGCTTATTGTTTTCAGAAAGGGTCATAATAAGCTTTCAAATCTGTTGCAACCATGCTTTTTGTTTCCTTCCAGTTCAAGTTTTCAAACGTTAGGTACAAGTTTCAACATCCTTCACCTTTTTCCATTCTCAATCACAATCACACCTTCTACACTGATTTATTACCTTACTCCTCTCACTTTTCAAGATCAGTTCATAAACAAAATGCTGCAATAATGAAAAAAGAAGAAGTAATATATGATGTTTTTATACAACAAAAGCAATTTTTTCTCTGATGTACCTTAGTTTCTGTCTCCCATGTTTACACTTTCTGTGATTTTTCAGCATTTGAGGACTTCATCCATGCATCAGATCCCCAGATCAAAGGCAAATTTTGTTGCTGCAGGATAATCTGTTTCCATAACAGATAAACTTCTTCATGGCAACCAAGTTTACCTAAATTTGAATCTTTCTAGAACCCTTTTTTACATCCAAATGAGAACATCCAAATTTCCATGTAGGGGATTAGATTATGGTCTGTATCTTCTGATTTTTGTTGTGTGTCTGGTGCTGTATGGAACAGTTTCAAGATTGAATACTGCAAATGTTTCACATTCCACAGTTTCGAAGTTAAGGCACTTGAATCCTAAGCATGTTGTATCAAAAGGAAAAGGGTACCCTCCTGTGCTTGCATATTGGATTCTTGGCACCAAAGGAGAGAAGAAGAAGATGCTGAGGCTGTTGAAGGCTGTGTACCATCCAAGAAACCAGTACCTGCTTCAGCTTGATGATCGTTCCTCTGAGTCTGAAAGAATGGATTTAGCCCTTTCAGTTAAGTCAATTAAGGTGTTTGAAGAATTTGGAAATGTGAATGTCATTGGGAAAAGTTATGCCATAAATAGAATGGGATCTTCTGCTCTCTCTGCTCCTCTGCATGCTGCTTCTTTGCTGCTTAAACTGAACTCAGATTGGGACTGGTTCATCACATTAAGTGCTTCAGATTATCCTCTCATGACTCAGGATGGTAAGTCTCAATGATGCAAATTTTTACCTGCTATAAAAACTTGCACTCTGAAGTTTTCTTGCTGTTAATAGTATGCATCATGAGTTGAATTCCAAATTCAGGTCAATTTGAAATGTTAGAGGGCTGGCTCTGAATTCATTAAAGATTACAAGAAATATTAGAATTGCCCTTTTCTTAGTTTGCGTGGTTATGTTGAGATCTAGAAAGAAAATGATCCATCAAAGATGCTACAATGATTTAACATATGCAATTTCTCATGATCTTCTTCTTAACACCTACATAGTACTTGGTGTTTCATAAACTGTAATAACCAAGGCCCTAAACTCTGATTTTAGAGCCTGAGATATCTGTCAATGTGCCTTCAATGGAACACTAAATCAACTATGTTTTATTTATTTCTGTGCAGATATCCTTCATGCTTTCACATTCTTGCCAAGATACGTCAACTTCATTCATTACACTAACAAGACAATTCGGAACGAGTAAGTAGTCATCACATTAAAGTCTAGCTTATTTCCTTAACTATATGCATATTATAAGAGTAAAGTTTTAATCAAATAATCATAGTGATAACATTAACTGCTAAAATAAAGAAGTTAGGAGTTACCTTTATTTGGTATCTATAGTGAAGAGACCTACATTACCTGACTTCAACAAAGAAATCATCTAATCACAATTCACAACTCTTGCTGTCAAAAAGATGCATGACACCAAGGTTTCTTTCTTAACTTATGCATCATTTTCACTCAAAAAGGTGTAGATTATGATCTTAATCAAAATGTGTTCAACCTTTCTTGTTGGTATGGTATGACAGAATAAAGGAACCAGCCTTTTCAAGAATTTTTTACACAAATAGCATACTATCAATTTCTTTTTATTTTTACTGAAATAGCATACCGTTGGTTTTATTTACTCAGATAGTACATTTTTACTGTATACTGAACTAGCACAGTAAAAGTGTATTATCTAGATAAATAAAACCTATATTATGTTATTTTTGGTAAAAGGAACCGAGAGTGTAATATCTGTGTGAAAAATTTGCCTTTTCAAATATCTCCACCATTCATCTAATAGATTTACAAAATGGTCGATGATCTGATGATGCAGGCAACGAGACATTAATCAAATTGTGGTAGACCAAAGTTTACATTATGAAAAGAATAGTCCACTTTTTTTTGCTGTGGAATCCAGAGATACCCCAGATGCTTTCAAGCTATTTCGAGGTGAGTTTACCTTCAAACAGAATCTGATAATTTTCTTAAAGAAAAAGCACTATTTTTAGTCATTGGTTTCTCATTCATGTCAGTTTTCATTAATAGGTTCACCCTGGATGGTTCTTACAAGAGCCTTCATGGAGTACTGTGTTACAGGGTGGGACAATTTACCGAGAAAACTTCTAATGTTCTTCACCAATGTGGCTTACCCTGTGGAGTCATATTTCCACACAGTGTTGTGTAACTCCAAAGAGTTCCAAAACACCACTGTGGACAATAATCTAATGTACGGTCTCTGGGACACTGATCCATCCGAATCTCAATTTCTTGATATGTCACACTATGATACAATGGTAGAAACTGGTGCTGCATTTGCTCGTCCATTCGGTGAAGGTGATGTGGTTATGGAGAAAATTGATGACTTGATCCTTAACAGATCATCCAATGGGTTGGTTCAAGGAGAGTGGTGTTCAAACTCAGAAACAAATAATACCACAGAGGTTTCAGAATCTGAGGAAGAAGAACAAGAACAAGAGTTGTTGTGCTCAGAATCTGGCAATGTTGATGATGTAAAGCCAGGGCCATTTGGCATCAAGCTTAAGATTCTGCTTGCTGAAATTGTGAACACAAGAAGATTCAGACCAAACCAGTGCAAAACCTTTGAAAGGTGGTGAAAAAATGGAATGTTGTGTTGCCAAAACCACTTTGAATTTGGAACAGAAGATTCAAGATTGTCTCTGCTCAAAGCTGAGTTTGATTGATTCCATTTCTCTACACTCAGCACAGTTTTCTTAATTCAGAAGTAATTTTTCTCATTTTGGTAACTTTTTTTCATGAATTTTTCTAGATGATTTCAATGTGTTTCCTCTTATTCATTAGAAATAGGTATCTTTCTTTTCTAATTTAAATAGTTTAAAATCATGGACACCAACTCCTACCTTGTGTTTCTATAGGAAATTTCTTCATTTTTAGAGAAAAATTAAATGGGCCGAATTTACTTTCATTTAACTTTTTAAGTATTTTATTTTGATAAAATAAAATAAAATTATTAAATTTTAATCTCTTTATTTAAGCTAGTGAAAAAAACATGACATACATGTATTCACTTTTTTTAATAAATAAAAATAAAATTATAATTATAAAAATAAATATAAATATAAATAATTTTTACAATTTCATTTTATATAGTTTTTCTTTGTTTTATAGGTAATTTTGTTATTATAGATAGTTACTTTAATTTTAAAAAAATGGTTAAGTTTAAAAAAAATAGTCAAATTAAAAAAGATTAAATTCAAAAAATGATAATTTATAAGGTAATTATTTTAATTTTAAAAATTTGATTACTTATTAAAGTGTAAAACTGAAAAAAGAAATTGTGTACATCAAAATAGTGAATCTCATATATATATTTAGGACAATGATATTTTAACTACTAAATTTTGACAACTTTCTCTTATAATATGATGTATCATTTTTTAAATGATTTTTAAATATTGAGAATGAGAAAATAGAAAAATGAAAAACCACTTAAAAGATATCACATAAGATTATAAGAGAAAGTTATCAAAATTTAATAATAAAAAATCATTTTCCATATATTTAACCAGTAGAAACACAAGTGTTATTGTGTATCCACTTTTCTTTTACTATAACAAAAGTTTTGTTAGACTACGAAATGATTTTTAATTATTGAAATAAAAAAAAATTAACAAAAACGTAATTGTACAATAATGACCTTACTATTTTTTAAGAATTGATTATAGAATAAATTAAAAATAAGTTTGCGAGTTTAGCTTGAAAAATAGTAATTATAAATACGTCTGATGAAAAGAAATTAACACTTCTTGTACTTAAGAAAAACAACTATGTATATCTTTTTATTTATATTTATAGAAAATTAAAGGTAATAACATTACTAAGGCCAATTTATAAAAGAAAAAATCTCAGCAAATTAACAAGGTAACTTTTTTTCTAATAAAAACATTATATAAATTTATAATTGCACCATAAGATTTCAATGATTCTCTAAAATTATAAACGCTTGGATAATTAAATATGAATATACACTTCTTCCAAACTAATCCATTGGTTATTGATCATTGGCTAAAGAATCTAACTCAATTGAGTAGTATAATAGTGTGCATAAATGATTATTAATATTTTTAAATTTAAGAAAAAAAATTGTCCTTGTTAATAAAAACAAAATCACCCGATATAATTTTGTTTTAGCGTTTAACCTATTCCCCTTTAAAAAAAAAAAAAAAAAATCTTT
>Ga0209589_1002718_pt1 | contig 30808 bp, 23 predicted proteins | sample CowpeawhiteBW_FD_187525 | JGI IMG/M metagenome (GOLD analysis project Ga0209589, IMG submission 187525) | Root nodule microbial communities of legume samples collected from California USA - Cow pea white BW (SPAdes) (version 2) | ecosystem: Host-associated > Plants > Roots > Nodule | place: USA...
TATATATATATATATATATATATATTTCCTTACTTGTCGCGTTGCTTGCTAGGACTTTGAGTGGTACCGTGCCCAAAAGAATAAATGCTACCTTCTTCTTTTCCAAATCTACCTTCATTATCCCCTGCCTCAATGGGAGTTACCAATGTCAACCTTCCACAAAGCTTTCGATTGTATCTCACAAATGAAGAGCTAGTATAATTCAAAGATGCCAAACCATATATATATATATATATATATATATATATATATATATATATATATATATATAGTTGGCTAGGAAGCTGGACTTTGGTCAATTATGTAAGTGTTCAGAGCTAGAGCTATAAAGGAAATATTTGAGTTCACAGTTGTGGCCTATAAAAAATATTTGGGAACTTGGCTAACATATGTACTGTTAATGTTCATAATTGTGGCCTATACAAATAATTCATAATTATGTTTGGATATTTGAGTTATTCCATATTAATATTTTCATATATCTATTTCCAAACTTGTTACTTTTACACTAAGAATCTTAGATTTGACAAATACACTTTATGTGGAACATGATACCCATGTATTTTTCTTAATTATCTTATAGTATAATGTTGATTTCGTAATTTTTAATATTAATAAATTAATGGTTTTTATACGTGCTTTTAGCTTCTAAAATTTAAAACTAACATCTTTAGTTTTAAGTCATCTTCCACTCAGCTATTGATTATGTCAAATTTCTCAAATAACAATCACTCTAGCTACTCAACATCTACTCATTCCAAGTTATACATATAGATTTCAATAGAGTTGAAGTTGTGTTGCTACTGCTGTATAACATACATGATTGGTATATACATGTAGGATATCAAGTCAACATGTTGGTCCCTTCGTTGCTCCATTTTGGGTAGTAGTGATACCTTTAAAGTGTTAAATTCATTTCCTACTTGTTCTGCGGGATCTTGGATGAATCACTTCAATCGCTAGTAGATACAATCCAGCTACATGGTGTAGACTTGTTCTGTCTAAATTTAAAATATAGCTTTACATATTGATCATATGGTAATTATGTGTTGTATCTAATTCATGGAGAGATTATGATGGATTTGCACATTGATTATCAAAACTTCCAAAATATGGTTTTCTTCATTGACACCCACGTGAGTTGTTGACAATTGTGTTGTTTAAATTAGATGTTGTTACCTTTTATTTAGATTAAGTGATAGTGTTGTTGGTATAAAATTTTAATTTTTGTGTTGGTAAAAGTTTGAAAATAATAGTGGACAGTGTATATAGATTTTTTGAAAATAACAACATTACATATGGATTATTCCATATGTAATATGCAAGTATATATTTTAGATGAATTAGCTACAGATTATTTCGTATGTAACTTACATATGGATTAATCCGTATGCAATTTACCAAGAATCACATATGGAATAATCCATATGTAATTTTCTATAGATCTCATTATCTATGAAAAGTTTCATATGTAACATTACATATGAATTTTTTTTTGTATGTAGGATTTCAGATGCCTGTTTTACGTACAAATTTTCTTCTGTATGTAATCTGTAGATTATATTCAATTACATACGGATTTTGTGCAATATATACAATTTTTTTCAGTAGAAAAAATTGATTTTTTTTTGTAGTGAGTCCCGACGTTATTTAACGTCTGTCAGAGCACCACTAGAAGTCAAACTATGTTTTCTTTAAAATAAATTTGGCTATTTTTACAACATTCCCACACTTGAAAATCAGAAAATTTCCAGAACAGTTTCATAATAGTTTCAGCACAATTTTGGAGTTACAATTATATCTAATAACATTTAAGTTTCAACATATATTATAAACTAATATAAATAACACCAAACTAAAAGTTTCAACATGATATTTTTGTCCAACAAAGCTTTTGAAAGGAGTTCTAATTTCTGTGGTATGAACTCCATCTTTCCAATATATATGTTACCCACTCTTGTCTTAGTATGTGGATAATGTCATTTGGTAGAGGTGATGAATTCTTGAACTACTGAAAAAGTAATACAATTTCATTATGTATGAATATCATTCTTAAAAGTTTGATATGATTTATAATATGTGAAATATATATATATATATATATATATATATATATATATATATATATATATATATATATATATATATATATATATATATATATATATTATTACCTCCTTCTATTCATCTTTAATTGCAACTCGAATGATTGTTCTTATCCAAGACATGACATAATATCCACATTCCCATGAATCTTCTTGCTTGTTAAACTAAACATTACAAATAAAATAATCACATATCAAAGTCATAAGTTGACATACATAAATTAATAACTTTAAAATGAATGAGTTCTAACCTTTGGATATAATACTTTAAGTTGTTGGCCTCTAGGCTTACCCACAATTCTAATGAAATTTTGGAAACATAAAACATATGTTAGTTTTTATAACTAAGTAGATACATAGGTTAGGATTGAAAAAAAGTAATACTTACTCTTGTAACATGTTTTCCAAAGAAGGTGGAATCTTCCTATGGTATGAACAAAACCATATAACCGTGCATTGTATACAACCGTGCATGAACAAAATCACAATCAAGTATGCATCCAGAGAACAACACAAAGTAGCCTCAATCGAAATTTTATGAAATTTATGCATAAACCTCAATGTACACGTTGTAGCAAATTATGAAAATTATTTTTTTCAAACTGTCCGATCGTACAATTCAAGATTTAATACAAACGATTAAAAATTTAATCATTTGTACTAAATCTGAAACGGGAACTAAATTTCGCTCAATGTATACTAAAAGTATAATAAATTTACATACATAAAATAAAAATTAATGCAACAATAATATTAAAAAATCAAATACAATTAGTCCAATTTTACAAATAACAATAAATGTAATTTTATTTCGTAATTTGACAAATATTATTATAAAAATTCAATTAAAAAAAGAAATTAGCCAAAAAAAACTAAAAAAAATAGTCTAAGATAAAAATTATAATTGTAAAAAAAATACAAGCAATTATATACATAAAATGAAAAATAGATAACAAGAAAAATAATCTTAAAATGATGCAAATGGGGATGAAAACACATAATATTCGGTTGAAAATGCCTAAAATCAATCCACAATCAAATCCTAACAAGTTTGGTGGTGAAAAATGTTCGAAACTCACCTCGAGGAGGTCGGAATAATGGTGAAACACTTGAGAGGAAAAAGAAAAAGAGTGGAACACTTGAGAGGAAAATGAGAGAAAATGAAACACTTGAAGGCAAGCAACTTTATTTAGCAAAAGAAAGGGACGTAAGGAGGGTGTTTTGCGCAAGGCAACCTCTCTACTTATTGTTTTGTGAAAATCAAAATTTAAATGCTAACCAATTTGGCATATTTGAATTGTCCTCTAGTATTGTTAGAATGGAGAGAAATATAGAGTAGGCATAATATTTGATATATTTCCTCAAATGTTAGAAAGCACAAAAACAATATTATATAGAGCCTAAAAGGTGAGTCAACACCACTATGGACAGTCAGCAACAAACTATTTCTAGATTCACCTTATTATTACATAAAGACAAAAGATATAATAAAGGGCAAAATAATATTGTAAATATATTCTAACAAGTATTGAGTCTCTTTTGCAGGATTATAAAGATGTGTTTCCAGTAAGTGCCCCTGATGGTTTACCACCTTTGAGAGGAATTGAGCATCACATTGATCTCTTTCTGAGAGCTTCTTTGCCCAATAAGCCAGCTTATATGAGCAACTCGCAAGAGACAAAAGAGATTGAAAATTAAGTGATTGAACTAATAAGTAAAGGTTGGGTGAGGGATAGCATGAGTCCATGCGTTGTACCTGTGATTCTAGTGCCCAAAAAGGATGGCTCATGAAGGATGTGGTCTGATTGTAGAGCCATAAACAACATCACCATCAAGTATAGGCATCTAATTCCGTGGTTTTCTAAAATGGCACACTTCATACCTTGCAAGAAGGTGGATGATGCTTGTCATGTGGCTGACTTATTTTTCAAGGAAATAGTGAGATTTCATTGATTACCAAGGAACATTGTGAGTGATAGGGATACAAAATTCTTTAGTCACTTTTGGAGGACCTTATGGGAAAAGATTGAAACTAAATTGTTGTTTTCTATTACTTATCACCCACAAAATGATGGTCAAATTAAGGTAGTCAATAGAACTTTAGGCACATTACTTAGGACTATTTTAAAGAAAAATCTCGTCTTGGGAAGCATGTTTGCCTCATGTTGAGTTTGCTTATAATAGGGTTGTCTATAGCACAACTAGTTATTCACCTTGTGAGATTGTATATGGATTTAGCCTTTTAACTCCTCTTGATTTGCTGCCTATGCCTAACATTTCCATGTTTAAGCATAAAGAAGCACATGCTAAAGCTGACTATATGAAGAAGTTACATGAGCAAGTGAAGGGTCAAATTGAAAAGAAAAATGAAAGATATGCAAGGTAAGCTAACAAAGGTAGAAAGAAGGTTGTATTCCAAATTGGAGATTGGGTTTGGGTGCACATGAGAAAGGAAAGGTTTCCAAAACAAAGGAAATGAAAGCTTCAGTTTTTTAGTGGTACCAGACTGGGGTAACCATTTTTACTATTTTTAAACGGTGCTTTTTACTACAAGTACGATGATGTATTTTAAATGACGGTTGTTTGGACATGTAAAAATGATTGCTTTTAATCCATTATATACGGTATAGTTAGTGGTTATACATTACTTACCCATGTTTTGAAAACATATGAACATTTTTCATTGTTATTGCAAACTCGTGTCCTTCATGACTCACGAAAGAATGTCAATAGACGTTAGTGGACATTGATTGACTATAACACCTACTTTCGTCCGTGACTGTTTATCTTACAAAAGATGTATTGACTACAGATTTTGTGAGAATCATTATTTGTGGGTTAATTTTTATTTTCTTATTTTTTGTGTTTATAATTAATTTGTTTTGTAGTTGTTCGCCTCAAGTGTCCATGACAATCATTAGTGGTGTTAAGTTGCAAATTGTTAAACAAAGTAGTTATTTGTGTTCAACTCACTAGGTCATTCAACACGGGATCGCAAAAGAATAATAATGTTGTTGTAAGAATGAAAACTTTACGCTGTATTAAGTTTCTCAAATGTATTTGCGCTTATGTAATGAGCCTTGTGTTGAACTTTGTAGGCTCATAATTTAGAATTGTTATTTGGGATGTTGTTGAACTGCAATGATGATTTGAAGCCAAAGTTTAAAGTCTAATATGAAGTGACTCATGTTCAGCCAAACACGTTAGTCATTTAAATTATTTATTTGAAATAAGTCATTCACTATGGTTGAGTACATTTTGATGACTAATTATTGCTTTATATGCATGTGTGTATATATGATTGTGGCATAATTGTTCTTAATATGATGAAGTTGTGAGACGGTGTGAAGAAATATGGGAACAACATGCCCAATTACACAAATGTTAGCATGAGATTTTTCATTTCATTAAGTTTTAGAAAATGTTTTGTATTTACTATCTTTTCAATGTCACAAACAATATGACTGAGGATTATTTCATTGTGCAAGAATATTGAACTTGTATTTGAAAGTTCAAATGAATTGTATATATTTAACTAATTTTAAATTGCACATGTATAGATTCAACAAATATTATTTGTAAATTTCACATGTATATTTCAAACTATTGTACAACTTTTGCAACATAATATGTGTGTACTCAACACTAATTTAGACAGGGGTCCCCACATAGGACTTCTATACTTAGAGGTAGTGGGTGACTTGTGCTTAAAGCATAACATACGTGCAAACTTCTTTGGATGAACGAGTCCATGGATTGCATTATATCTTTGTTCGTTGCCTGTGGCAAGTACTAAGTGTCATTTCATTTTTTTGTATTTAGTAATTTCTTGGTGTGCTATTTTTCTATGTACTATATTAGTTGTGCAAAAAGTAAACTCTAAGTCTACACTTATTTGAACATGGGTCCCCACATAAGAATGCCATGTGTTTATTTGTTATTTGCAACATTGACAAATAAGTTTTTATGTTTTTAGTTGTCACTCCATGCTACTCAGTGTGAAATCTTTTTATGTTTTTAGTACGTTCATAGTGTGGTATTTTTCAAAGCACTGCATAACATGTCCAAAAAGTACAACTCAACTACCAACTTATTTAAACACGAGTCTCCATATAAGTTTGTCTTGTGTTTCTTTATTCTTTGTAACAATGAGTCGATGGATTCCAATATATCTATGTTCATTCTAAGTCCAACCTGATAAGTGTGAGATCCATTTAATGTTTTTAGTACGTTCATGAACTGGTTTTATTCCATGTACTACATGACTTGTGCAAAAATTACAACACTAGTACCCACTTAATTCTTCATGAGTCCCCACATAAGCATGCCATGTGTGTATTTGTTGCTTGCAAGAATGACTCCATGGATTGCAATATATCTATGTCCATTCTCAGTTCAACCTATTAAGTGTGAGATCCTATGCTCTATTTTTTTTTTCAAGTAATGCATGGAATGTGCAAAATGTACAACCATGGTCTGCAAAATACTTCTATATGACCAACATCTTCATCAAATTTCAAAAGGACCTCATATATGGATTTCACAACCCCCAAATACTTCGCTTTGCACTAATAGTGGAAACTCGTCTCTATAAGAAATCATAAACTTAGGTCCTCACACATGTAATTATTAAAAAGGCAAAGGTTCTAATGAATCCATTCTAGGCTTAATCCATGGCCCACATACCCTCAAGGCCTAAGCCCAATCAAAGGCCCAATAACAAGAAGCATGTTAAGAAAGATTCAAATGGACTTCCTTTAAGATGGCCAAAGTCTTCATGGGCTTCAAATGTTTTTTTCATGGGCCAAGAAGGATGTTAAAATATGAGAGGTTGCATGTCAAAGCATTAATATAGACTTTAATTTTGGGCCACTTGTTAGGTCATGCTTTATTAAATAATGGGCAATTGAACTTGCTGAGTAGCTTGCAAATTGGGCTAATTCAAGCCCAATTGTGCATTTGGCCAAGAATTGTTCTCCAAGCTTCCTTCCACATGGTGCCAAGCGTGACAAAGCATGAGACATGTGTAGGAGGACACTTAGCGTTTGATCCTTATCTCCTTTATATCTAATGGTGTCGTGAGCAACTTGGAGAGCAAGCCATGCATTTACATTTCATTTCCTTTTTCATTTTCATTGCATTAAGGAAGGCTTCTCTACTATAAATGAGAGCTTCTTATGCTTGTGGAAAGGTTACTCTTAATTTGAATGGTAAATTTCTTGATGTTGAGAGCACTCCACACATTTGCCTTATTGAGAGTCATGAGAGCACTCCACCACACCATACCATAGCTCAAAGGCCTTTGACCTTGATCCAATCCATTTTTGTTGCATCAAAAAGCCTCTCTTCTTCAAAAACCATGCAAGGAGCTCCATCAAGTGATATCTAGAGCCACATGAGCCTTGTTCCTCCATTGTCTCGGGTTTGAGTAAGGTTTTCTTCCTTTCTAGTGTTTTTCTTTGCTTCTCCGTCTTGTTCTTCCATTTTCATGTTCCTCTACAAGTTTTATTTCATTTGCACCGATCATCTTTTAATCTACATGGATCTTAATGGTTCAAATTGTAGATCTCCTTGAATCATTGGTCTACATGTGGTGGCTAATGTGGTGGCTAGGGGTGTTTGCCACTATTTATTTTCGGTGGCTAATGTGGTGGCTAAGGGTGTTTGCGACTGATTTTACCCATTTAACGACCAATTTTGTCAGTGGCTAAAATACTTTTTTCTTAAACTCCGTGATAGTGGATTCTCTTACAAATCGAGAACACGCTATTCAGATGGGTGTTTTACAGTTTGAGAAAATTTTTAGTTAGTGGAAGTTAGTCATTTATGTGATTGTGTTCTATGTTTGTTATATGCATGCATACTCTTGTATTGGGATAATTGCTTTGGATAAAATATATAGTTTGATATTCAACAATTACACTTTATATAATAATGTTGTTGATTGATCTAACTAAGGTAAAGTAGGACCAGTTGAAAATTGACATATACAGGCCACCTTCATGTGATTTTCATGTTACACATTTCTTGATGAGTTTGTGTCTTTTGGTTGTGTCAATATTATTGTTCTTCTTTTACAATGATCACCTTTACAAGTGTGAGCAGATGCGAAAATAGGTGTTGATCTTGCTCAAGAAGGAGGTGACACTAACAAAAATTGGCCTATAACGTCACCTATTTGACATCAGTCCATGAAAACTCGAAGTAAAAAATGACCAATGGCATTTTTTTAATTAAAAAGATAAGATTAACATCGCCCCTCTAACAAAAAGACGTCTTTCTTCAATTTCACGTTAGTATGCACAAGTTAGACGTCAAAGGACGTCGGGTTCTATCCTCCCCAAGTCAAATGACGTTAGTTTTTCAATTCTCTGACGTCAAATGACGTCTGTTTCAGAATACCCTGACTTCACACGTTTCATTACCTTTGTATGACTCTAAATCTCCGCACTTCATGCTTCTCTCACCTACTCCATCATCCTTCTTTTTCTCTCCCCAAACTCCTTGAAACTTGCGTCAACCACGCCGCCAACACCAACTCTCATTTTCCCTCTCTATTTTTTACCACTCTCTCTCTTTCCAACCTTTCACAATTACTTCATTCCAAAGCTTCTGTCAACGAGAGCCAAAATGAAACCTCTAATGATACCGCCAACATACTGGACCAACTGCTCTTCCTCCAAGTCGCTGCCAACACAAAGATGCCAATAAGGCCTTACAGATTATTGCCGACGGTTTCTCCTGGAACGATGATGTTGTTTCAACCTCTAACTGCTCTTCAATCATATTCGTTGTGCATAACTACAACAATCTCGAACTCGTTGTCTCCATCTTCTACGCCAAGCACACCAGTTTTCATCTAGGTTATTTCTCTATTCAGTTTGAGCAGGTTCTTTTTCCTTGGAGCTGTTTGGTGAAATGTGTGGCTGAAACAGAAGTTTCATTATTTTCTCTTTAGCACAACATATAAAGTCATTTTCTTTTTTCCTTTGAATGTTTTATTGTTTAGGTAGGTTGGAATGCGAGGGAGGATGATGCAATAAAGAAGGCAATGATAGTTGATGCTCAGGCTAAGAACATTAGCCACAATGTGAGGTGCACAGAGTGTAGGAGTCAATCCATTGAGGATTCTCAAGTAGACAAGGGGCGTTGGCCCCATTTTTAATCGACGTAAATTTTGACGTCACCCAATAAGACGTCAGAATTTAGGCAAACGTTAAAGGTCAAAAATAACGGACGTTAAGAGCCTTTTTTGTGTTAGTGTGATAATTCAACTATCTAGTTCTTGTATTAGTAATTTGGGCTTGTTGTCTTTAGAAAAAAATTGTAGTTTTATAACTAAAATAATATAGCTATATGTCTATCTTTAACCACTTATGGATTATTAACTATGTGAAGTCTTATCTAGTAGTATTGCACTATTAAATGGATGTTACATAATTCTTTCATTTTTATCTGATTGTTATTTGGTACTTCTTAACATTTATACAATTATAACTTCTTTCTAAATATTTGACATTTGTTAGATATTGTTAATCACAATATCAAACAACATCTTCAATTTACTTCATTTATTTTAGGTTACTCTTTTTAATTGTACCTCTCTCTATTATAAATAGATTACCCTATGTGTGGTTTATACACAAGGAAGATTAATCTCAAACCCTATTTTCTTTATTCTCAACATGGTATCTACAGCTTAAGGTATTTTTTTGGCATTTTTTCTGTCACCCCTGTTGTTGCAACCCTTTCCACCATCGTCGCCATTGTCATCGTCACCGGAGTGTCAGTTCTGATCGGCGACCACACGGTTCAGATCGCCCCGGCCAGTCGACCTCAACGTCACCAGAATCGTCGCCATGGGAGCAACGACGCTCCCTCACACACCATTCGAAGCCGCGCTTCCTTCTGTTTTGCCGACGCGTCATCCACCGTCTCCGACAACGATCACTTATGCCGAAATCATCTCGTCCTGCTCTTTCTGGATTTGGTCTTGTTGATTCAATCAGACCTCTTTGGTATTTTAGGGTTTTTTCTCTCTCTCTCTCTTCCCTTCCTCCATGGCGTCTTCTGCTGCCTCTTCCAGTTCTGAAATCTCTTCTGGTGTATCTGACCCATCCATAGGGAACTATAAAGTATTATGTGATATTGTTCCCATGAATAATTGTCATATTTTATTAGGAAGACCGAGGCATTTTGAAAGAGAAGTTATCCATAATGGTCTTTCTAACAAAATCACCCTCTATCAAAAGAAAAAGAAATTTATCTTTCATCCTCTTACCCCAACTCAAGTGGCTGCAGATCAAGTACAAATGAAAATCAATAGGGAAAGAGACCAAAAAGAGAAAGAGGAGAAGGAAAGAAGAGATAGAGAGGAAGAGGAAAGGAAAGAATTTGACAGGGCGTTGAGAGAAAAGAGAGAAAAAGTAGAGCTTGAGAAGAAAGAGAAAGAGGAAGAAGAAATCCTACTCAAGAAAGGAGTGCTACTAAAGGCACCTCCCACCCCTACACTTCTCATTGAATTAGGAATGTTAAAGGGAGTGCTCAAATATTTTAACTCTTCTTATTTCATCAATCATTCTCATTTTTTCAACCCAAACTTTACTTTTGCTGAGTTTTTCAAGCCAATTTCCCTTTCTATTGTTTTAAACTCCTCAAAAGATTTTGCAAAATCATACTTTGAGTTAATGTTGCCTACTAGGTTTGAGATAACTCAAAGTACACCAAATTATTTTGGTGAAGTAAGTCTTTTTCATTTTCAAGTAACTTTTAACAATACAACAAGACCTTCTTCTTTTGTCCTCTACTATAGATATACTATTGCTTATCAATTAGATCTTCCTTATGAGTATGGTGTTCATTTCACTTTCAATATATCTGATTTAATTCTTTTTGTAGGATCACTAGATGATGAACATCAAGATTTGAGGACAAATCCTTTTCAAGGAGGAGGAGATGATGAAGACCCTCTAGGCCCACATCATGCTCAAGGCCCAATCTTAGGCTTACATTCATCTCTAGCCAAAAGCCCAATAATAAGAGGCATGCTTAGAAGGATCCAAATGGGATTGCCTCAAGAGGATCAAATTCATCATGGGCTTCCTATGCTATTCTCATGGGCTAAAGAAGACATCAAAATATGATAGCACGCATTAGAATAGCTTTTATTTTGGGCCACATGTTAGGCCATGTTATAAAATAAAAATACTAAAGTACTTTGTTGTTTAGTTTCAAAATTGGGCTAATGCAAGCCCAATTCAAATCCCTTGGCCAAGAATGAGCTTGGAGGACAAGGCTTTGGAGAGCCTCTTGTCCACTTGGTGTATGTAAGGAGAGTGTGACTTTGCCACATGGCATTAGATCCCTTCCTCCTTTGCATCACACAGCCCACCTTTATGCTTCTTCTTCAAGCTACATCACCATTTCATTTCATGATACATTTTCATTTCGTTTGGCTAGCCATGATTCCTATAAATGGGCCATTCTACTCTTGTATTTGGTTACTTTGGATTGGTAATAGACTAAGTGTTGAGCTCTAAAGTCACTTTGTTAGACTAGTTTCTACCAAGAACTCCTCTAGCCTCCTTCCCTTAGAATAGATTTCTCTTCTAGGTTTCCTCTCCATTTCACCTTCATTGCTTTAAGAGCCTCCAAGCTTGAATCCATTCCTCCATTTCACTTCATTTACGTTGCAGCCATGGACCTTCTCCTCTTCATTTTTGTGCTACAAGGTCTATCACAACGTCTCTATGGTGTTTGTTCTAAATTTGCAGATCTTATATACTCTAAACATCAAGACTCTATGAATGATTATATGGGCAAAATTCATGCTCTTTTTCATAAGTTCAATGAGTTATTGCCTCCTTCCCTCGACCTTGCCACGGAGATCGAGCAAGGCTTAAAGTTCTTCATGCTTAGAGCATTACACGGTGTTGCTGATAAATATTCACATATTCGTGATCAAATTTTGGGTTCCCCGGTTATCCCCACCTTGACTTCAACCTGATCTACTCTTTTGCATGTACTAGAACAACCCAAAACTGATACATTTGCTTATGTTGATGATTCTTCTACGTTGGCATCTCTCCGTGATGACCAGACTCGCCCTCGCAAACAAGGAAAAAGGTGTCCTAAGTGTGAACATTGTGGCAAGCTTAGTCATAAGATTGACAAGTGTTATGCATTACATGAGTGTGAACATTGTGGCAAGCCAGGTCACAAGATTGATAGGTGTTATCGCATTGTATGGTCGTCCTCCTCGCTCTGCTATAGTTATTCAAACCAACCTTTCCCCATCTTCATCTCTAAGGATCCTCCTTCTTCTGTTTCATCTGATACACCTACTACGTTCAACAAAATTCTCAAATGGTATAAGGATCAACAATCTTCTAGTTCCACTACATTTGTCGCTCACACAAGTACATCTTTTGTTGGTCTGACTCGATCTTCTTCTCTTGGTCCTTGGGTTTTTTATTCAGGAGCCACTGATCATATTACTGGTAACAAATCTTTGTTCTCTTTATCCTTTCTTAATCCTTTACCTTCTGCTACTCTAACTGAGGGTTCTAGAAACTCATCTCATGGTGTTGGCACTATTAAAATTTTCCCTTTAACCATTGATAATGTTCTTTATATCCCTGGGTCTCCTTTTAACCTATTGTCAGATAGTCATCTAACTCGTTCTCTTGATTGTGTTGTTTCTTTTACCAACAATTTTGTGTATTTACAAGACCAGATTTTGAAACAGGTGATTTGCACAAGATGTGAGTCTCATGGTCTTTATCATCTCCGTCCCTCTACACACATTGGTGCAGTTATGGAGTCTCCTTCTCTTTTTCATGCTCAGTTAGGTCATCCAAGCCTTGCCAAGTTACACAGCTTGTCCCTGCCTTGTCCAAGTTATCTCGTTTGGTGTGTGAGTCGTGTCAATTAGGCAAGCATATTCGTACTTCATTTCCTCGTAGTGCCACACATGATGCTTCGTCCCCTTTTGCATTAGTTCACTCTGACATTTGGGGTCCTAGCCGTCGAAACCGATCACAACCACCACCATGTGACTCCACTCAAGTGTCAACTACTTTGTCTCCTCTGGCTTTGACACCTAAGTTTGACCTTCCCATTTCCCTCTGAAAAGGTATGCGTTCTACCCGTAATCCCTTTTCGCGTTATATTGCTTTGAGTTATCATTGATTGTCATTACCTTTTTATACATGTTTGTCCTCTCTTTCTTCTGTGACCATTCCAAAAACTATATGTGAAGCTTTAACCCATCCTGGTTGGCGTAAGGCCATGACAAATGAACTAAGTGTTCTTCATAACAATGGAACTTGGGAACTTGTGCTGTTAACATCTGGGAAATCTGTTGTTGGTTGCAGGTGGGTGTTTGCTATCAAATTTGGACCTGATGATACTATTGATCGCCTCAAAGCTCGTTTTGTGGCCAAAGATTATACTCAAATTTTTGGGTTGGATTATGGAGATCCTTTTCCCCCGTGGCAAAGATGGCTTATGTTCATTTATTTATCGCCATGGCTGCTCTTCAAAAATGGCCTCTTTATCAACTAGATGTTAAAAATGTTTTCCTCAATGATGATTTGCAAGAAGAAATCTGTATGGAGCAACCTTCTGGGTTTGTTGCTCATGGGTGTAAGACCCTTGGAATTTAATTAATTAATTAATTAATTAATTAATTAATTAATTAATTAATGCGAAAGGTGGAAGCCTTTATGGCATTTAATTCTGACTTGTATGATGTGCAAAAGTACTAGCTCAAATGGTTGAGAGTACTTAATTATGTGAGAGGACTTGGGTTCAAGTCTTATGTATGGCAATTGTGTGTTGTTTGATTTATTATTATTCATGATGATATGCCTGATCATGTTGAGTGATAGTATAATCATAAAATTATATTAATCATCATGAAACATGAATTGGTTAAATGGTTGTGTATTGAGATGACATTGGCATGGTTATGGGTTCAAACTTTGGTAGATCCAAATTAAGTTTTCTTTTTGTCAAAATTAGTTTTGGCATGAATGTATTGCATAATGTGTTATGTGAAATTACATGTTTTCTTTTGATTTAACTTGTAATTCTAGGTTTCTAGAAAATTTCCAGAAACTGCCTAGCGGACAATGAATTGCCGCCAGGTGCCTTATCTTGTTATGAATGTTTATGGGTTCTAGAGATGGAACCGCCTGGCGGTGCGAACCTACCCGCCAGGCAACGCTTGGCTCCTCACCCAGTTTGTTGGGTTTTGTTTGAAGGGCCTGGCGGTGATGAACACTCGCCAAGCGACGCGAGCCATGTTGGTTCGATTTTAAGGTTCTGGGAGTTCTGGCATGATTTTGATCGGAGGGAAATCAAGTGTTAGTTGTTAAGAGATGATATGATGTTGTACTTCATTGAATTTCGTATTATTGATGGATAAATTTGATGAAACAATGTGAATGAGATTTTAGGGTTTTGATGATTTCGAGGTGCTAGGTTGAGTTTGATTGGGAAAAATAGTAACTTTAAACATTAATTGCACATTGGATGCTTATATATTTTGATTTACATGAGTTGGTGGTTAAAATTGACGAGATTGCCATGAACACCCTGTTAGGGTTGAAAATAGGGCATTTTTATAATTCGAGTATAATTATAGTAAATTGGCAATGGAAGTGTGTTAGATATAGTTAGGTTTGAACATTGATGTCACGGTGATCATGCTCACGTACGAAAAAGTGAAGATAGGCAGAGGAAAGTATCGAGAAAAAGGTATAAGGATAGTGCAATTGTAGAAAAGATGAGAATTTTCCCAGAATTGCATGCACCGCCTAGAGGCAAGCCTCGTGGCTGCCGCCAGGCGCCATCACAGAGGCTTGGATCTTTACATGGTCGCGGGAGTTACTGAGGGTCCTCGGCATTTGGTGAATCAGTTTCATGCTACTTGTAGTTGGAAGGAGTAATTGGATATAAGCATTGGTGATGATATGTAGGAGTTAGAACTATAAATACTATTATTTGAATGGGAGGAAAATGTCATTGTAGTGTAGTAGCGGTTGTAGTTAGAGTGGGAAATAACTGTTGTATAACTTGTTGTGGTATTAGTCATGATAAGAGGTTGCTAGAGAAAATGCGAGATTGTAAGATTAATTAGAATAGCCAAGTTGGAAGAATGTGACATATATATGACTAGGCTATGGTTGTTAGGCCATATGACGTTTGGTGGAGACTTGGCTAACAATTGAATAATTAATAGAGGGTAAGGGCATGAAGCTAACTATGGTGTATTTTGATTTAGTAAGGTTGAACTTAAGACAGTTTATTGAATTGCAAACTTAGGTTGGGAAACCTAATTAGACATAAGAACCTTGGTTACAAGTGAATTTCTTGTGAGCTAAAGTGATTAATTGGAGGAGTTTCACTACTAGTTTTGGTGCTATGATTAGAGTGCAATCTGTCACTGTGCCTGAATCAGAGTTGAGGAAAACCAGTACTACGCAAAGCACTAATATAGCGCCTGGCGGTGATGCTTGAACCGCCAGGCGGTTGCTATACAAATAGTAGGGTCTGGAACGAGCGGCGCCTAGTGGTGAGGGAGGTTCTGCCAGGCGATGTCTGTAGAAAATTTGACTCTGAGGTGCTTGGCGCCTAGAGGAACGCATCGCCCGCCAGGCGGTCTAGAAGCGGGCATCGCCTGGCGCTACGTGATTTGCGCCAGGAAATTTTGCTACAGCAATATTGGTGTTTCTTACTCTTGATGTGCGTGATCTACAATGCTTTAGTGATGCCTTAAAGGTCAAATTGCTGATGTTCCTTGAGTTTTGGCTCGGAACGTATCCCTTGAGTTATGGCTCGGGATAGGGGTTATGCACATGGCATTCCTTGAGTTGTGGCTCGAAATGGCATCCCTCGAGTTGTGGCTCAAGATGGCGGATGAACACGAGGAACTCTTGAGTTGTGGCTCGGGTTGGCGAGTGTTGCTAGTGTGAGTGTACGAGTTGTGGCTCGTACGATGGGTCCAGATAGATTGCCCTCCTTGGTATAAAACCAACGAGTTTGGTAGTCTTAGGACGTTACGAATATTATATGTATTGGGAACTCCACCTGGTGTTACGGTGTGTGATCCGTAGCATGGTTTCTCGCACGTGCTCTATCAATTGTGGCCGATACGTGTGGCAGCAAGACATCTTGAGGTACTCACTAGAAGACGTAGAACATGGTTAACATGGTTGTGGCCATGTAGTATGAAATCAAAGGATGGAATTCCTTTGTTGTGCTTGTGTTATATATATATATATATATATATATATATATATATATATATATATATATGTGTGTGTGTGTGTGTGTGTGTGTTGTATATATATGTTTTATTCAATTAGCTCACCCTATTTGCTTGTGTTTGGCGATGATCATATACGCGGTATACGTGAGCAGATGATGTTGCAAATGGATCTGGTGAAGCCTAGAGACGGAGCAGGGGCTAGCTTGGAGATTTTTTTATAGAGTTGTTTTTATTATGGATTTTATAGATTGTAACCTTTGGTTATGAACATGGATTTGTTTTATAAATGAGTTATAATGTATTTGAGATACTTTTAAATGAAATAAAGTTTTAAATTTTCTTGTATTTTTGGGAAATGATGTTGTAAGAAATGAAGCTCATGTAATAATTATTTATTTTATTATTTAAATTAGTAATATCTGGTCGGGATGTTATAAGGGGGTCTTCTGAGTTGGTATGTCGTCTTCGCAAATCCCTATATGGCCTAAAACAATCTCCTAGGGCCTGGTTTGGAAAGTTTAGCAATGTTATTCAACAATTTTGTATGACTCAGTGTGAAGCAGATCATTCTATCTTTTATCAACACTCGAGTGTTGGATGTGTTTACTTGATAGTATATGTTGATGACATATTTCTTATAGGTAGTAACAACCATGGCATCTCTCAGTTGAAACAACATCTCTGTCACCATTTTCAGACCAAAGATCTTGGCAAACTCAAATATTTCTTGTGTATTGAGGTAGCAAAGTCCAATGATGGTATTGTTATATCTCGGAGAAAGTATGCCATGGATATTCTGGAGGAAATTGGGTTGATGAGTTCAAAGTCTGTTGATACACCCATGGATCCCAATACTAAACTTATACCAAATTAGGGGGAGCCTATATCTGATCTTGAGCAGTATAGAAGGTTGGTTGGGAAATTGAATTATCTTATTGTTACTCGTCCTGACATTTCCTTTGCAGTCAGTGTGGTAAGCCAATTTCTTAATTCCCCATATGAAAATCATTGGAATGCAGTCATTCATATCTTGAAGTATATTAAAAGATCCCCTCGAAAAGGATTGTTATATGGTTCTAATAACCATACAAGAGTTGTTTGTTATTCAAATGCTGATTGGGCAGGATCTCTTTCTGATAGAAGATCTACATCTAGGTATTGTGTCTCCATTGGTGGTAACTTGATCTCATGGAAAAGTAAGAAACAGAGTGTTGTAGCAAGATCCAGTGTAGAAGCAGAATACAGAGCTATGGCCTCAGCTGTCTGTGAACTTTTTTGGCTCAAGCAATTGCTCAGAGAGTTAAAATTTGGAGATGTTACTCAAATAAAACTTGTGTATGACAATCAGGCTGCTCTTCATATTAGCTCTAATCTTGTCTTTCATGAAAGGACTAACACATTGAGATTGATTGTTATTTCATTCGGGAAAAGATCATGTCTGGAGACATCAAGACTGAGTTTGTTAACTCAAGTGATTAGTTAGCAGATATTTTTACTAAGTCTTTACGGGGGCCTAGAATTGATTATATTTGTAACAAGCTTGGCACATATGATTTGTATGCTCCAGCTTGAGGGGGAGTGTTAGATATTGTTTGATATTATTAAGATATTGTTAGATATTGTTAATCACCAAATGTAGAATATTAAATGAGAATTCATAAAAAAAAAATACTAATAATAAATATTAATAAATTTGAGTAACTTACCTAGATGGTTTGAGTTCCATATCCAACTTCTTGTACACATGAAAGCCTCCATAGTAATATGATGAAGTCAACTACGATGAGAAGTTAATATTTGACCACCAATACTAAAAGCATATTCAGAAGCTACAGTTGTTATTGCAATAGTTAAAACATCCCTTGCAATTGCTTGAAGGGTTGGAAACTAAAACCCATTTGTTTTTCACCATGATAGGATATCAAATTCTTGTGTAACTGGCAAATTATCTTCATCTAAGTAATAATCCAACTTTGTTTTCATAACTGTAGTTCTAGATTTTTTTCTTTTTTGCCATAAACTAAAAGTTCATTCGCATCATTATCAACAACCTTTCCCAACTCCAACGATGTAGCTCTATACGAAGAAGTTTCATTCTTTTGTATTGATATTCCAAAACCAAATCATAGCACATTTGACGAATCCTACTATGTTTGAGATCAAAATCAATACCATACAATTTATAAAAATAATATTCTAACATGTTCATTTTGTACCTTGGATATAAAACTGAAGCAATTGCTAGAGATGTGAAAATGGGTCAGGCCCGCCGGGCTGGCCCGCCAGCCTGCCAAAAAAAGGGCGGGTCGGGTTGAAATTTTCAGCCCGCCAACCCGCTGTGACCCGGCCCGCCAGTTTAGTGGGCCAAAACGGGTCAGCCCGCCAATCCGTTTTTTTATTTTTATTTTATTTTTTAAATTTTTTTTATGTTTAAAATTAAAAATAATTAAAAAAAATACTTTTTTATATTATATAAATAAATTTATATTTATATATATATATATATATATATATATATATATATATATATATATATATATATATATATAATATATTTATATAAATAGATTTATAAACAAAAATTTATAAAAATTTAAAAAAAATTTAAAAAAATTTTAAAAAAATAAAATAAAAAAGACAGGCAAGCCCGTCCTAAGACGAGACGGGATCCAGCCCATTTATTGGTGGTGGACCAGCCCGACCCGACCCATTTTTGGCGGGCCAAAATGGGTCGGGTTGGCCCGTTTTGCCACCCCTAACAATTGCCAATATATCATAAATAACATTCCAGTAACTTTCAAATTTCTTTAACATTTGTATTGCCATATTTTGAATTTGTGGTCTCAGCAGATTTAACACAATCATTTATTGCAAGCTTGATCTCACAAATCTTTGGAAAAATGATGTTGGTAATTGGGTATGTGGAGCCAGAAATGATTTCTATGATGTCATTAAACAATTTTAGCTTCGATAAACATCCTTTTCAAATTCCCATTACATATTAGTTGACAAAGAAGTGTATAACAAAAACTGAGAGAATAAGAAATAAGTTATGTTTATATATATATATATTAGATTACCTAATAAATTATAGATATTTTGATAATTTAAATGGGGACGAATATTTGGGTTTGAATATGTATATCTTCATTTCCATTCTCATTTGTAATTGAAAACTTCAGATATTACTCATACTCAATCAATGTGAGAATTCCCTGTCAAAATTGGATGATATCCACATGCACGGATTTATTTGCATCTCTAAATTCACAGAAGACAAATTATGTCCCAAGCATATAACTCGAAACATATTTAAAAGCAATCTTATGATTATTTCAATGAGGGAGAATTACATTACATTTATTATGTAATTAATTTCATTTGTTCGTCTAAAGTAAAATATGAGGTCCAGGTTAAAAGTAACTCTTAATATGTTAATATAACCAAGTACTATTATCACATATGGCCCGGCATTTACTAACTAGATAATTTTGTCTTCATCTTAGTCTTGCATTTTATTCTAAATTAATTGTTGAATTTAATTAGTTAATAAGTTCACTTAATTATTTTTGAGTAATTCATTAATATTTTTTTCCAATTTTTTTCTTCCTATTTAATAATAATTTCCTTTTGAATAAGAGTGTTATGAAAAATATAACTTTATTTTTTAAAAAACTAAGCTTCTTTAATATTTATTTATATTTTGATTAACTTTTTAATAATCTAAAATTTATTTTGTTTAACAATATAATCTCAATTCTTTAAAATATTAATTAAATTTTTTTGAAAATTATATGAAAAATGATAAAACATATATTTATACCATTAGTTTTTAAATGCATGACTTTAATTTCTATTCACATGCATTCTAAACAATATAACCATATTTAAACATTTATTTTAAATAGAAATATATTTAATTATTTATTATTTTAATTGAAAATATAAGGTAATATTATTTTATTAATAATTTTAATAATTCATAAATATAAAAAGTACTTAATATTTTAAAGAACTAAACAGTGAACTATTAAAATATAAATAATATTAAAATTTTTAATAATTATTAAAAAAATGATAACATTATGTTAAACTTTTATATTTGATGATTGTAAATGATGTTATTTAATTATAATATTATAATTAAATTTTAGCCTGTAAAAATAGTAATTAAATTTTAAAATAATTACAATGTGATTATATTTAATTAAAATATACGTATTTTATAAGATAAAGTAAGATCTTCTTAAAAATAAATTTTTATTTATGTATAAATCTGTAACTAAGAAAGCTTTCTATAATATTGTTTTCGTAATTATTGAATACTTATTAGTAAATTAGATAGAATATTACAATACTTAAAAATTAATTGTAGAAAGAATGGTAGTGATGTTTTTAAGAAGATTTCTTATTAAATACTTAAATGCGTCTATTTTTTAATTAATCTCAATCGTCAATATAAAATAAAATAGAATATGAAGATTAAAAAGAGGTTATTTCATCTATTTAAAATGAGTTGATTTCTGCTATATATATAATATATAAACAAAGAAGAAAGCTCTGTCCTCCGTAAAACTTTTATGAACTTAACAAGACTGTATTGTTGTTTAAAAAAAAAAAAAAAGAAGATAAAAACTTGTTTTGAAAGAGCTGACTCAAATACTTTGCATGTTTCATCCGTTATTAGTGTAAAAGTTTAAATACGTCTTAATCATAATATCTATGGGTATAATGAAAAAATCTTAAAAGAGGAAACCTATGCTAAGATTTGTGTATAATAATATAACTTTCCAATATTTTCATCAAAACCAAGTTTTCAAAGTCATTAATTTTGGATTTATGTATATCAATAAGGTCTCACATTTCATATATAATTCAATTATCCAATTCAAATATGTTATTCATGATTTTTATTTAAGTTCATAAAGAAATTGATTTATTAATATAATAATATAGATTATCTAGATTAAAAAGTGTGACCACAATGTTACCATACCTTAAAAGAAGGGAATTGCTGCAATTATTATGATGTACAGTCCTAGATAGACTAGCATTAGGCTTTGTGTGTCTCATAAGTCTTAGTGGATATGTAAATTGTTGAATGAATCTTAATCAATATAATCCATTTGTTTTCGCATTTATTCGATTCCTAATCATAATCGATTATTCCTGCAAACTTCTGAAAGTGTGGCTTTTACGATTAATCGATTAGATATTTAACATAATCGACTAATATTTGATAAGTAAACAATTAAAACCTAAGAAATAATGGATTGGCACCGTGAAAAACAAATTAATCCATATTTAAGATAATCGATTAATACAGTCAGTTGTACCATTTTTTTTTAAATCTTGCATTTTCTTATTTGAGAATAACTATTTAATATTCTAAGAATCGAATAACTAGAGTCGGAAGGATTTTGAGAGTATTCAAATTGTTGTAATCAAGATTTTCAAAAAGATTAAAGATCACATGATAAGATTTTCTTCAAGTTTTTTCTGTGTAGATTATTAAACTGTCTTTGTAATTTAACTCTTGTTATTTTTTAAAGAATTTTCAGCTCAGATTACTAAACAATTTGATGTAGATTCATATACAGTCGGACCAGTATAAAAATAGTGTCTCGTATTTACTTTCCTTAATTATTCTTTTGTGATTTGATTTAATACTTAACATTACATCTCATGTAAAAAATTTGAAACTTTGAAAAAATCACTTTTCTTTCGAAACCAATTTACCCTCTTGATTTAGTCTGTTTTCTTATTCAAAAAGATATACTTTTTTTATTATATAACTCTACGTTAAAATTTACCATTAATTAAAGTTTTTATCCTTTTTTTCCTTTTTAGCATCTAAAATCACATTAAACTTAATTAGTTTGAGTTATGTAAATAAGTAGATATTTTTTTTGGTAATGAAAAACAATGGACATTATTATTTATTAAATTTGTGTTAACTCGATCTAAACTAATTAACCATTTTAATATACAAAATATAATTAGTATATTATAAAATAAACCAGCCTATAAATTCAAAAATCCAAGTTAACATTAATCCATTCCCACAGGCTAAAAAAGATAAAGGAATGCAATTTTAATCACAATAATATGTATAAAAATACATGATAACTAAATTTCTTAAACTGACATAGTAATAATCTCTAAATTTCTATCACTCTACATTTATTCATACTACTCAGATTTCTATGTTGGGATAAAACATACTAAGTATCTGATGGGTTAGTAAAACGTCCTGTCATACACTAAGTTGTTCAAAATATCACTCATCTTCTATAATAATTAAAACTTTTAGAAAATTGTAATCACTATAATAAAAATTGGTTTTAACTAGAATTTTATTTGACATTTTCAAAAATTTTAAGTTTGTTTAAATACATTATCTGTAGTTTGACTTTTTCCAAATAAAACCAGCATCACTAATTAATTACCTGCGATTTTTGCTAACCCTTAAAAAGATGAACATTACATGTGATTTTATAACCCTTTTATTTAATGGAAGTTTCGAACTCCCGGTCCTTTCATACGATTTCTAAACCCCCACCACATTCTGACAGATTTTAAAACCTGTATCATTTGCCAACCACTTCCCAATAGGCTTTAAACCCATCAATATTTTTCACCTTGAGGTTTCAAATCCTACAATGAGGTGTAAAATAGCAACCAGAAACAATTAGAGAAAATTCATCTTTCATTGATATATAATGCTTATATACAAGTTATAGAGCACAAAAAATAAATAACCTAAGAAATCAACAAACACCAACAAATTTATCACGCTACAAGTCCATTACATTCCTCAACTCATACAAATCAAAATTGTAAGAGTTAAATATGTTTTTGGTCCTTTAACTTTCAGTAAATTTTGAAATTAGTCTATTTCAAAACTTTAGACCAATCTAGTCTTTTATTTTTCGAAATACGTGAATTTAGTCATTTTAATCAAATTTTGTTAGGTTTATTTGATGTTTCGTACGCATTTTAAGATTGTATTTAAGTTGTTTATATTGTTTGGCACATTTTTGCTTTAATGTTAAGTCAAATACTATTATGAAACGCGCTTGAAATGTCAAATAAATTTAACAAACTTTTGATTAAAAGGACTATATTCATGTATTTCAAAGGGTGAAGGACTAAATTGATTCAAAGTTTTGAAATGGACTAATTCCAAAATTCACTAAAAGTTAAGAGATCAAAAACATATTTAACCCAAATTTTAAATAAAAAGATAAGAGACTCGAACATTCGGCATCCTTACAAAACTCCCAGCAATGATACTAACGAGAGAAAAGGGAGTGAGGTCGTCGTAGTTGTGGGTGGTGTCCACGTCCATAGAAATATAAAAGGAGATGGAACCTTGGTACAATCTGAAGGGCAAAACATAGATTGACCCAAACCCAACGCTTTCACTCGTCACCGCCACCAAGGTCGTCACCACCAATGCTAAACCCTGTCATAAGAAGCTTCTCTCCCTCTTACATGATAGAAAAATAGGAGAAGTTGTCGCTGCCAAGGTTGGCGACACGCTTTATGTTACCTCCATTACCAGATGTTTCTAAAACCTCCACTATGTTTGATTTTTGCTGAGGTTATTATAACCTCATAATAAACCTCTATTATAATTAAATATTGTTCTAGTGAATGAGCCTATGATCTTCACTTGTACAATATGTTGTATATAACGAAATGACATCTCCAAAACAATGATAGTAAAATAACATTCTTGCATCAGCCCAAAAACTATGTTTATTATTTGTTTTTCCAAATCCATTTGGTAGGCATGAAAAAATGAAGGATGATCTATTAGTTACTGTTGAAAGTATTTTAACAAGTTTCTAGCTTCACCGTATTCTATATATCTCCACCTCTTTGATTTCAAATAGTTCTTTGCATCTTCTCTTGTGTAGCTCAAATTCTTTATACCTCCTACATATTTATTCATCAAATCAAATGATGTCTTTTGTTGAATCTTTGCTTGTTTTGCCATTTTAAGAGCATGTGCTTAGCAATATGTTATATTTGGTTAAGAAGATAATAGATGAACTATTTATGGTGGATGAAGTAGGTTATGATCGTCAATAAAATCAATTACTTTATATCTTTCACTACAAAAAATCATGTATATTGTGACAATTTTAATATGACAGTTCTTTAAAACCGCCACTTTTTACGATATAATATGTTAATTAAAGAACTGCCACAATTTACATGTAAAATGCGATATTTTTAACTGTCATTATTTGAATCGTCACATTTTATATGTAAAATATGACATTTTTAACTACCATTTTTTTAATTAATATCAATATAACTTTCATCAATTTCACTTTCCCTCTTACTTTTCAATTTTCATGTCCGCTCTTTCACTTTCCATGTCCCACTCTTGTGTTTTCATCCTCCCGCTATCAAACCTTGAACACCGAAAGTATTTACCAAAGTTCTCATTTTTTGCTATCACCATTAACCCAAGAATTTAAATCTCAGTTTTCTAAAACTTTTGTGGTTCAGTTCTCCATTTTCACTATCACCACAACGGAATGTGGTGTGTTTTGTTCCCTAACCATCAAACATCCACTAGGAAGCAAGAGATTCTGCTTCTCCTGCCTAGTCTTCTTTCCGTTGGCTACCCCATAACCGATCTCAAGCTCATCGAGCCACTTCATCCAGATTTAGGTTCAGATCGACCTAGTCAGCACCGTGTTCAGAGTGGTTCCGCCCAATGTTCTAATGTTGAAATCCATCAGCCTCGTCAATGATGAATTCTTCTGTCGTGCATCTACCACCCAAGGTAACGTTAGTCTTCTTAATACGTGATTGTAGCTTAGGTGTTTGTGAAAATGTCACTTAGAAAAAGGTTGAATTTTTAACTACAATGAAGTTAGGTTAATGGGTTAGTGTTGTTTGATCTGTGACAGGATTGACTGGGTTTAGTAAAATGTGGTGATTTTGTGCATATTGATGTGGAGAGGAGAAAGGCCAATACAAGGGTGGAGATCTCCCGTGTAGGCAAGCCAATGAAGAAGGTTTCAAGTATCACTTGATTAATTCATATACTGCATGATAAGCAAGGGAAGAATACGAGGATAATACAAAATTGTGATCTCTCCAATTTTTGCTAGAATGGGATGAAACCCTGACCCTTAGTTTTTATAAACGTTGATGTGTAGATATTGGTTTATTGGCTTATAACATTATTGTTTCTCTGTGTTTCTTTTATTGAGTTTTTATGCACTATGTTTATTTTGAGTTCAAACTTCATTTCTATTTATATTTGGTACTTAGTTAAGAAGTTAACTTAGTTCAAACATGATGTTTTTTTGAAGACCCAATCAACCCTTGTAAATCACATTATTACTGATTGGGTTTGGTATATTTTGATTGATAGAGAGTGATTACTTTGTTTTGCAGAGTTTCCTGGTTGATTGGTTGAGACTTGATATTAGAATATGCAATTGGTGGACTGATGTTCGGTTAGATGCTCTCAATGAAGGTGACTAATTCATTATCGCATAATTATTTTTGTTCTATTTTGTATGTTTAGAATATCACTTAGAGGTTTTTCTCCCTTTAAATGATCACAAGAATAATACAAAAAGAGGAACAATTAGTTGGGCATGCAATGTTGATGGAACTCCATTTGTTGGGGCTGGAGGAATTAATAAGGTTATTCCAGTCGTTGAAGTTGGAAATGAAAAGATACATAAGGTATGATATTATAATGAAGTGATCATTAAAGTTTTGGCCATTTCAATTAGTAAAAAACAATTCCTGAACCTTATGCCTAGGTCATGTTGACGACTATCAAATTGTTCCAATAATACTCCTAATAATATTCTTATTAGTTAATAAACAAACCAACAACACTAGGTGACACCATACGTAAAAAAGAATTATGTACCCACCAAAATTAACCACAATATTTTACCAATTACTATTAGCTTAACATAAAAAATAATTTATTAATTTATTCTTTTAAGATTTGGAATTAAAGATAATGTTAATTCTTTAAAAAATAATCCTACTCTTGCTTTTCAGCAATCAACTACTCTTGCTGGTTTGATATGTCCATCTATTAATGAGGTATAATTTACATTAGTAAATTACTTAAACTTATTGTATGGATCTCATAATTTATTTCAATTTCACTTACTCATATATACTATATTATTTCTTCATTGCAGGCACCAGATATTGGAAGTGGTGTGCCATCTCCGCATGAAATACTAGGATCAAGTGGTGGAAGCCAAACACCTTAGACTTAGGACTTTTAATCTTGTCCTTTTTTTCTTAGATGTTTGAATATTTTGGTACTTTTAATCTTGTCTTCTTTTCTTCTTTTTTATTTCATATGCTTGAATTGGTACTTTGGTGTATATATATGTTATATTGATAATGAAACAATTTAGTTTATCAATTTCTATTTGATAGTGCTATAATTTTTTATATATTTTAAATTCATAAAAAAATAATTTTATCGAATTATGAAAGTATAAGAAATATTAAAAAAGAATAAATAATTAAATATTAAAATTACGTCACTTGATACACTTGATAATGACGTAATTAATTTCAAAATTAATTATAATGAATTAAATTGATGACAATTAAAAATGTCATAATATAATGATAATAATGTCATTTTAAAGCGTCATTTTTCACATTATAGTTGTTATCTAGTAAAAATATTACGTCAGTTTTAACTGATGCTTTTTGCCTCTTTAAATTGTCACTTTATACGTTGTATAAAATGACAGTTGTTGCGGCGGTTCATTTATAACCGTCATATTATACTTTGTGACGGCAAGAATTACGACATTTCAGGAAATCGTTACTCAAGTAAATAATGACAGTTAAAAATGACGTAAATTACAAAAATAAACGTCAGTATTTACATGTTTTTTTGTAGTGTTTAAATGACTATTTTAACTTTCATTCTTGTAGCAAATCATGTTCTGTCTCTGGTCGAGGATTATTGGTGTTAAAGTCTCTTTTATATAGTTTTCGCATACTTTCACCCATCTTTTTTATATTTGTTAGGATAATGTTTTTGAATTCCAAAACCTTTACTACCACTATAATTAACCCAAAACATTTATGTATCTTCTAGATTATCAAATTGAAGTCCAAGTTCAAGATCCAAACTTGTATCCATCACTTACTCTTACAAAACTCATGAATAAAAGTAAAATAATTTATTAAATTGACATTAATGTTCTGAAGAAAAATCATGATATGAAGAAAATAATATATGTTTATATATTTTTGAAAAAAAAAGAAGACAAAAACTCAATAGAATTGTGTAAAATATAAAGAAGAGGAAGAACAAGAAGCTGCTGTTTCATTCGAATGACGGTTTTTACAACAGTAAAAAAACAAAAAAAAATAAGAGTAAAACGTTGTGTTTAAATGTATCATTTAAAAGTAAACATATTCCATTAAATTATAAAAAGTGAAAACGGTACCGTTTGACAACCCCACATAGGTTCAATATCTTTTAACCGAACTCCAAAATATGTTGTGTTACTACTTTGTTTTGCATGCATGATTAATTTGTTAAAATAGATCAAGTCAACCACTCTTCATATCTTTTGTCTTCATTTTACAATTTTTCTTGCATTCATTTTTCCCAAAACAAAAGCAAAGAGCGTCTAGAAGCAGACAAATTTGAAAATTGAACCAAACAAATTAATTGAAGACATAATTTTCCATTTTCTAATTCTAATTTCTCACTCACATATCCAACCCTTTCTCTCTCTTCCCTTCTTCTTCGCTGCATGCATAACACCCTTTGCCTATAAATATCATGCATGCTCACTTCTTAAACCAACTTCACAACTCACACAAAAGCCTCATTAGCTATCTTCAAACTTGTTATAAACAGCATGTCTTCCATTAACAATTTCTTATTTGCTATCATTTCTATGCTTTCTCTTTTGGCCTTTTCAAGCAATGCACAACTTTCTCCCTCCTTTTATGCCAGAACTTGCCCCAAACTTCAAAGCATAGTGCGTACTACAATGAGACAAGCCGTTGACACAGAACCTAGGATGGCTGCCTCTATTCTTCGCTTGTTCTTTCATGATTGCTTCGTACAAGTAAACCTTGCTAACCCTCTTTGCACTTTCAATCTAAGCTCACATTTTTTTCCATATTAGGATCAAATGTGTCCAAAAGAAAGCCAAATTTACACTTTCATCTTCTGCATTTTCCTTAACGTTTTTGGTTGCACGTCCAAAGTTTTGTTTGCATTAACAAATGAGTTTCATTTGGATTATTGTGTAATGTTGTTATAAACTAGCACATGAGCTCCGATAAAAGGTTCAAAACTATTCTCTGTATAGTTTGAATTGTCTCTTTGTTTGCAGGGTTGTGATGCATCAGTTCTATTGGACGACACTGCAAACTTCACAGGAGAGAAAAATGCTTTTCCTAACATAAATTCATTGAGGGGCTTCAATGTTATTGATAACATTAAAACCAACGTTGAAGCTGCTTGCAATGCTACTGTGTCTTGTGCTGATATTCTTGCACTTGCTGCAAGAGATGGAGTAGTGCGGGTGAGTCCAATTCTCCATAATTTATATAATTACCAAACCCTGCAAACAAAATTAATATTTAACACAAACACTGTGCACATCACTATCTTTACGATAACTAAACGTTACATGATGCGTGGAGTAGGAAATAACAAGTTAGAATAATTTCTTTAACGTGAGTTCTTAACAAATAAACGCAACTATGCACAGAAGATAAAAGTAAAACATAAACAGTATACATGTATATGCAGGCTTTTTCCTTCTCCTATTCAGACTGCGTTCTGATGTCACTGAAATTCTAAGTCAACTAGCAATTAACTTGATCGTGGTTTTTTTTCTTTATTTACATAAACAACATCATTATATAAAACAAAAATCAAGGTTCATGTCTCATGTGCTTACCTTATCTCTTTGTGAAGAATGTGCATGGAACCCTACAAAAATTTAGGGTTCTACAATCCCACTAAATATTTGCTTTTTTCTTTTTAGTGTGTCCAACTATATTGATCATCAACATCTCTTCCTAACACATAACCCTAGAGTCAAAAGTGTAACTCACCAAAGATAAAAGCAACAAAAAATAATTAAGTAGTAAAGTAATCAATTTATATACTAATTCATAAACTAAAAATTATTGATAACTAAAATAGTTTCTAAAATAATCACCATAATAAATTGGTTATTAACTACCAAGGTTTTAATTATCAAAAAATATAGTTTTTAAATTTGTATCTAAATTATCATTAGTAGAGAAAATTTAGATTTTTTTTGTAGTTGAAACTTTGATAACTAATGTTAATAATAAATTTAGATACTAACAATCAATTTAAAAACTATTTTAGTTATCAATAATTTTTAATTTATAAATTGATATCAAAATTAGTTATTATCTGACTAATTATTTTTTTATCCTTTAATCGGTCGCTAATAAGAGATCCATCAGTGCAGTGTTAGTAGTACATCGAAATATTGTTATTTCCGCTGGTGAGTAAAACATTTAAAATCCATGATTGTTTGCAGGTAGGAGGACCCTCATGGCCAGTGCCTCTAGGAAGAAGAGATTCAAGAACAGCAAATCAGAGTGCAGCCAACAGCGACCTCCCTGCACCTTTCGCAAACCTCTCCAGCCTGATAAGCGCGTTTGCAGCCAAAGGTCTGACACCAAAGGACCTAACAGCGCTCTCAGGAGCTCACACAATTGGCAAAGCGCAGTGCCTACTCTTCAGGACTCGCATATACAACGAAACAAACATTGATCCAAACTTTGCCGCCACAAGAAGGACCACTTGTCCTTTTACTGGAGGCAACTCCAACCTGGCTCCTCTCGACCTCGTCACACCAACCGATTTCGACAACGAGTACTACGCTAACCTTCTGAACCAACGTGGTCTTCTCCACTCCGACCAAGAGCTTTTCAATGGTGGCTCTCAAGATGCCCTTACGAGCACCTATGCTGCCAATAATACTGCCTTTTTCAAGGACTTTGCTATTGCCATGGTGAAGATGGGCAACATTAGTCCTCTCACTGGGACCAATGGGGAGATCAGAAGGAACTGCAGGGTCGTGAACTGATAATATTGTGGCAATAATAAATAGTAATAAAGATCATCGTCGTCGTCATCATCGTACTTATGCCGTTTTCTTCATGTTTGTGTAGCGTGATGATCACCATAATAACTAGAGGACCCATCAGCAGGGTGTTAGAAGTAACGTGTTTTAGAGATAAATAAAGAATTGTAGTAATTAATTACGTTTTTGTCGAAAGTTGACTATATCTTTGGTGTAGCGTGGGTTATATATTATTAATGGAAGTGTTTATGATTTACTAGAAGCTTTTTTTTTTTTTTTTTTTTTTTATTTTTTTTTTTCTTTTT
>Ga0209589_1002721_pt1 | contig 30805 bp, 17 predicted proteins | sample CowpeawhiteBW_FD_187525 | JGI IMG/M metagenome (GOLD analysis project Ga0209589, IMG submission 187525) | Root nodule microbial communities of legume samples collected from California USA - Cow pea white BW (SPAdes) (version 2) | ecosystem: Host-associated > Plants > Roots > Nodule | place: USA...
GTTAGTGGTAAGAATACGATTGAAATTTTTATTAAACATGTGAACATGAAGAGTCGTTAATAAGCATTGTAAGAGTTTTGTGCGTGTATCACATGGTTGACCTTGAAATGTAGGTTTTTTTTTTTTCTTTTTATCAATTTGGTGAAATTGATATATTTCTAAAAACTAAAAATTACAGAAATTACAAGTCATATTTGAAAGCATTTGTGAATGCAATGTATTGGGACAATTATTCTCGAAAAACTTTTTATTGGTAGATAATAGGCAATTTATCCAACAAAATAACAATTGTCAAAGCACAAAAATAATAGATGAACTTATAAAATGGAGTATAAGAGGATGTTATATTATCATAATAACAGATAGTGTAATTTTTTAATAAATAAAATATATATTTTTAAAATTATTATAATTTTTTTTTATATTTAAAATAAATTATAAACTAATTTGTCATTAAATTTTTAAATAATCATGTAAATTATATCCTTAACAGATAATATATCAAGTGATTATCACATGGAAAATACATGTAAGTTGAAAAAAAATGTTTCAAGTCACTCAAATAAAATTTAGGTTTAAACCTTTAGACAATTTATGTTTGTTCTAAAATTTCAATTAAGTCCTTAAATTTTAAGTTGTCTCAATTGAATTATTTAAAAATAAAAAAGTGTATCAAATAGGTTCTTTTCATTATTTATTGTGAATCAGTGTTTGATGTTGATGAGTTGTAATATTGTATGCAATATGTGTCATTTGGTTTGAAATTTCATTGTAGTTAACGTGTTTAATGAACTCTCTACCTGTTTTAAGAGATTCATGAGTTTTACTAAGATTTAAATGTGGAGGGTTTGAAAGAAGAGCTTATCTTCCCCGAAAGAAGATGTTGTCTTCCCCGTTCTTCATTGTTCAACTAAAGTATGTCTTAATCTATTTCTTATTCATCTTGAACATATGGGGGATGCAACCTATCATGTCTTCTCATGGTAGTGGAGTGAGGAGGTTGGGCGTAAAACCCAGTTGCTAATTGAGAGAGAATGTAGTATTGAGAACTACTAGAACCCCTAAGAATAAGTAAAACAATTTTGCAGTTGACCAAAGTTCAAGGTAAGATCTATGGAAGCATAATGCACATATTTTTTTTCATTCAAGCAAAATTTTGAGTGAGATTTTGTTGTTTTCTCAAACAAATTGGGTGTGAAGAACTGGTTGACTGTAATTATTTCCAATGGTGTAGTGGACAAGGAATTGAAGAAAAACATGGACCAAAAAATGAAGAAATGGATGGATTTGTGGTGAGGACAAAATAAATGGGTGTTGAAAGGATGAAAATTGAGAAATTAAAGAAGTGTATTTTTATTTTGGAAAAATGGTTTAATTTGTTAATAGAGATGATGTTTCTTGTGTGCGTAATTAATATAGTTGTAATATCAATATTGTTGAAAACCCCATACTGTATTGTAAAATGTTGAAGTATTTAATGTAATGTTTTTAACTAATGTGGCAGTGGTTGTTTAAACATTGTATTTGGAATTTGTTAAAGCTAAAAATAAATTCGTGTATATGAAGAAGCGATACATATTAGTCCACCGAGTGAAATTTCATTGCTCGCCTAAAGAAAATGGCAGTCTAACAATTTTACTTAATGATTACATCAAAATAAAGGTGCTTGGATAATTTGATGTAGACGTAAATTAACACCTCAAAATACATCCCCTCTTTACGCACAAAGGAAATACATGCTTAAATTAAATACACCAAACTAAGTTATCATAGAATAAATGTCATAACAAAACCCTTCCTAGCCTTAACTTTATGCCTGATGTTTGGTTTACCTCTTGAAAGGTGTTGAGGTGGAGATATATATATATATATATATATATATATATATATATATATATATGTTGTTGTAAGTTATGCCCACAAAATAATTAAAAAATTATGGTTCCTACCACCAAAACACCTTAATGGGGTCCATAACTTCTACAAAATTAAAAAACAAAACAAATATATCTATTTGATACACATTTTTGAAAAATGATAAAAAAACAATTGAAATGTTTTTCACCCTCACAATTACCCTCCACCTGACCCTCCTATAATTGCTTCTCACCTTCACCATTACACTGAAATTCAACACCCTCTTGTGTATTGTTTAACCCAGGTTCACCATCACCTTGTAACTGACACTCCTTGAACTGATTCTCACCTTCACCACTTAACACCCCTTATATATATTATAACCCATGTTGACCATCAACATCTAACTGAACCCCTTCAATCATGTCCATTATCTAATGTTTAGACATTTTATGTACCATATACAAATGCACTACACCGTTTAGCCTAACTATGTTAACTATATGCACAACACCCATGTCATCAATAAAAAGTTTCAACCTATCTTCCAACACTAACCATCCTCATAAAGAGTATCGTAGCTTTTTCACTTGAATGTGTCCCAATTCTTCTAGTTACCTACAATATCAAAATAACTCCACACATCTGGGTCACAAAACTACTGTGTTTTTTCCCATCAAAATACAATTTCCTATTATCATCACTTAGAAAGCTTCCACTATGGTGGACTACCACTTCAAAACGCTCACAACACACACACACACACACACACACATATTTACTGTTGTAAATTGTGCCCACAAAATAATAAACAACTTATGATTTCTATCATTGAAACACCTAAATAGGGTACCACAACTTCTACAAATTTCAAAACGAAACAGAAGATCACAACTTTACCTCTTCAAAAACCCAAAACAAAACCCACAACTTTAGTTCATTCATACCCAACAATAGAACATTCACATCCCAAAACAAAATTGCATAATCCAACTACGACAACAAATATCGAATGAAGTAAAATAACACACCAAAACCCACCCACAATGATGAAACTCACCTTCACTACTAACAACTCCTTTGGTTGCTCATTGGCGTACTCGCAATTCTGACAAAATCTCCTTCTCTGCTCCTTCGATCACCAAAACCCTAAATTTATTTTTTACCTATGCTTTAATTTTAACCTAATGCAGTCCAACTAGTACCATGCATTTTAACCTAACCTAATGCATTTTGTCTATACCACAATTAACATTACAAGTAAACAAATAACAACCACGTTTAATGACACTGTTATTAATTATTTAGACATCATTAACGATTTGAGTCTTTTTTTTTTTATTTTAAGGACCTAATTGAGATTTTTAAATAAGATAGAGACTGATTTAAACCTAAAATTTAAGAACAAATAATTTATAATTTAATCTAAGAACAAAATATAATATTTTATCTACGTCTTATTCTCTATATAAAGAAATATTTTTTATAATAAATATCTATATATAAAGAAATATTAATACAATAAAGTTATAAAGTATTATTGACAATAAACTTTTTGTACGAGCATTTCAATAAAAACAACTTTGTAAGATTATTATTGGCAAATGTAGAGTAAATTAACTAGACAATGTCTATTTTCCAATGGTCGAATCAACATTGATATATGCATTTATTCATGGATGTGTGTGGTAAGCACGTAGATTCTCTCCACGTAGAAAAAACATTAATATATTTAATATTTAAGTGAACTCAATTTCAAGTTAAACAAAAAGTCACGTTTAAAAATACAACTGTTATATATGATGTCATCTTTAACGCATGACTTGTCTGAGTAGCTATTTTAAAACTTGTTGAGTCCGAGTTCAGCTTAATATAATATTTTATCTTAATTCAATTAAATAGTTTAATTTTGTTGGATTTATTATTTTTAAATCTATTACTTATTTGTTTTTGTTTAATTTTATTTCAGAAAAACACTCAACCACTTCTTACCTCTTAAAAAGACAACCATGTAATTTTTAAGTTTAATTTTTCAGTTTATAAGAATGCAACATTTTGACCCTTAATTGAGATTTTTTGTATTATAAATTGATATCTGATTACGATTTGTATTATTATACATCAAATAAATTATAAATGGCTAACTTTTATCTATTGTTAATGGGAGGAAAGAGTGGTTCAACTATATGAGACTTTTATTAAAAGAAATTATTAGACAGATATTATTTTTATTTTATATATTTATTTATTTGAAATGTATGAATTTATTAGCAATTCTAATTGGGTGCAATAAATAAGCCAATATTTTAAAAAAAATGCTTTTAGCAGTTGGTGTATGACCGATGTAGTTTGTGTAGTTTGTCAGAGAATATGTTTTATATCATTTTCATAAAATTCGAAAATGAAATAGTTTATAATTTAATCTAAAAATAAAACAATTTTTTAACAATGATTTAATAAAAAAATTAAGAAAAAAAATCAGAGAATTTAGTAATTTGTATGATGAGACCATCTCCCTAAGAACACAATTTTATTCATTTTGAAATGCAAGTTATTACAATTTTAATACAAAATCACACAGGATATTCATAAACCGTATTCACCCATTTCATTTTTGACATTACACTTTGCATTGCATGCATGCAAGCCTATTAATATTGGGAATCTTTTACTTTTTTTCAATTTTTACTACTATTTGATTCATAACCATGTAGTAAACAAATCAAAAAAATGGTTAAATATTTTAGGTAATTTTTACATTTTATAGTAAATAATCCACCATTTTAAATTTCATAGTTTTATGAAGACCAAAATAGTTAAATATGTTAAAAGCTAAAAAAAATAGTAAAAACAGAGTTGCAGAAAAAAAAATTCCACCAATGGATAGTCAAACACCAACTAGGAACTGTCCTGAACAATATATTCATACTCTGAACAATACTTTTATAATTTGTCTTTTATTTATAAAATAAAAAAAATGGAAACAGTTTAAATTGTTATGAAAAAAAAAAAGTGTTTGAAAATGGGAAGAATTTGTTGTTATTGTTTGATTTCTCTTCTCTCTCTCTGTCCAGTTAGCAGTAGTTAGTTTGACCCACTTCAACATTTTCAACATTAGAGAGGGAGAGAAGGAGGGACTAGTTTGCCTTTCTTTTCCTCTCAACTTCCACACCCTTTCTGTTTCTCTCTCTTCCCTGCACTTTCTTCTTCTCTTCAATTTCAATTCCCAAACACTTCGAATCTCTCTGTTCTTCTGCTGCATCAACGCCACCACAAGGGTTTGCTTCTCTCTCTTACCTCACTTTTTTTTTTCCTTTTAGCTTCTTGATCAATTCTTTAGTCTTTTTCATCATTAGTTGTGCCTAATTGCTCATGGAGATCACTTGCCTAATTGCAGTGTAGCGATGGAGTTTGTGGGGAAGACAGTTAAGAAAGAGGTGAAGGGGGTTGGGATTATTTCGGGAACAGTGAAATCGTACGACCCTGCCTCTGGTTTTGTTGAGATCGTTTACGAAGACGGTGATTCTGAGGAGTTGGAGTCTTCTGAGGTGGCTTCTCTCTTGCAATTTCAACCGGAGAGTGTCAAGGCTAAGCCTCGAGTTGGTCGGAAACCTAAGAAGCGTCGCTGCATGGAGCGGAAGCGCGATGCGGAAGCAGGTTCAGGTAATGTTAGAGAGAATTTGGAGGCGGAGGGTAGTGGTTTTAGAGGGGTTTTGGATGGGGATGTTTCTTCAGCTAGTGGTGGGGGTTTGGATTTAGATAGTGGTGTGATAGAGAGAAATTTGGATGGTATAGTTGAGAATGGAGGGAATCTTGAGGACAATGTTAATGGGACTAAGGAGGAAAATGGGGTTAGAGAAACTCTGATAGAGGAAGTTGCCTTAGAAGATAGTTTGAACAAGGGTTTATCTGGAAATGTTAGTTGTGTTAAAGATGGACTTGATTTGAATGCTAGGCTTAATATGGATGAGGATTTAAATTTGGATGTGAGTAATGAAGATGGTTTGAAGAGAAGAGATTGCATTGATTTAAATTTGGATGTTAGTAATGAGGATGACGTTGACCCGGGAGGGGAGGCAATGCAGCGGGAATGTAACTTTGATTTGAACGTGGAGGTAGTATGTGAAGAAGGTAAGGAAACTCGGTGTGATGATGACGGAAATGGACATTCTGAGGTGGGTAATGTTTTGTTTGGTAAGATGGGGCTGTCCCAAAAGGAAGAGATAAATGTCAATTATAGTTCTGTGGAAGATGACAGTATTAGTGGTAATTTGCATCACGCCTTTGATGCGGTTAAACCGGAGGTAATTAATGTTTCTGCTGATCATCCATCTAAAGAAGGTTCTTTGTGTTTGGTTGAGGAGAATGGAGGAGACAGTCACAAAGATGACACAGGGGCTATTAATTCTCATCAGATCTCAAGTGCAATTTCGGTTAGGGATTCAGATTTTGGGGAGGCTCAGCGAGTTGATTGTCCTTCTGAAGGTGGTATTGCCATAATTCATGAATACCAAGATGATCCAGGAAGTCCTTGCAAACAAGAAAAATTCCTAGATGTTTCAGGAAGTCCATGCAAACAAGAAAATAGCAGAAGGAAAAGAAGAAAGTTATCAAATAATCCAGGAGCCATGCCAGAGACAGTTTTAAGGAGGAGCTCTCGTCGAGCATCAGCTATAAAAGGGGTTTCAAGCACCTTAGAAGTGGAAGTGGCTGATGATCCTTTGGTAACCTTGGAAACTGATGCCTTAACAGAAGAAAAACCTCTAATCCCTGGTTCTCAGAAATCTGAGCAATATAACAATGATCTGAGATACAGGCAATGCAACAATGTTCTTCCAAAGCTGCAATTGCCCCCGTCTTCTACAAATTTGAATTTAGATGATGTTCCTGTTCTTGAACTGTTTTCTATTTATGCCTGTTTAAGATCATTCAGTACTTTGTTATTTTTGAGTCCATTTGAGTTGGAGGATCTTGTGGCTGCACTGAAGTCTGAAATTCCAAGTATATTATTTGACAGTATTCATGTTTCTATTTTGCAAACTCTGAGGAAGCATTTGGAATACCTTTCCAATGAGGGTTGCGAGTCTGCATCCAATTGTCTGAGGTATACTTATTTAATTTTTCTTTCATTCAATTATACTCGTCAATCTGTTTGACCGTCTTATCCTTACAAGTTCTCCATTTTTATATTTTTACCTTAATGCAGGAATCTTAACTGGGATTTTTTGGACCTGGTCACGTGGCCTATTTTCATGGCAGAGTATCTTCTGATTCATGGCTCAGGATTTAAAACTGGTTTTGATATTAAACATCTAATGTTCAGAACTGATTACTATAGACAACCTGTAATTGTGAAGGTCGAGATTCTCCAGTACCTGTGTGATGATATGATTGAATCAGAAGCCATAAGGTCAGAGCTTAACAGAAGATCTTTGGTAACGGAGACTGATATGGGTTTTGATCAGAATATGTATTTTGACACATCCAAGAAAAGAAGAGCTGTAATGGATGTGTCTGGTGGCTCCTGCTTGACTGAGGAGAATGTGGATGAGACAACTGACTGGAACAGTGACGAATGTTGCCTGTGCAAGATGGATGGTAGTTTAATATGCTGTGATGGTTGCCCTGCTGCATTCCACTCACGATGTGTGGGAATTGCCAGTGACAAACTGCCTGAAGGTGACTGGTATTGCCCTGAGTGTGGAATTGGCAAACACAGGGCTTGGATGAAATCACGAAGGTCACTTCGAGGAGCAGACCTATTAGGGATGGATATGGATGGCAGTGTCTATTTCAACAGCTGCGGTTACCTGTTAGTGTAAGTTTAGTTATACCTGTTTGTGTGTCTGCCACATACCTTAGCTTGCTAAACATTATTTCGTAAGTGACATAAAATTCTTCTATTGGAAATTGCTGTATGGCTTTCTGTTGAACATCTAGGCTGCTTGGTATCTTGTTTCAAAGTTATCCCAATGTATTAGACGAAAATTCATGCAGGACATCTGGTTGACAACATATAGATTGCCTACAGTTTTACTTGTCCTTGTCTATTTCATAATTCTATTATACCACAACCGACCTTTTACTAGATGTAGTTTTCCATTTAAATTTCGAGTGGCTAGAGTTGTTGTCATTGTGAAAAATACGAACCATATCTCACATATCTAAAGTCTAATCTGTTCTGTGCCTGCTTCTTATCGTTTTAGAGTGTTCACACTTTGTTTGAATGCTGAAACCTCTGCAGGTCAAGCTCATCTGAAGCAGGGCCATTGTTCTATTACTACCACCGAAATGATATACATTTAGTAATTGAAGCTCTAAAATCTATGGGTCCTTTATATGGAGGCATACTAATGGCTATCTATAAGCATTGGGATATCAAAGCTAACTTGAGTGTGGGGAATAGTGTCTTTAATCAAAGTTCCGGCAAGAACATGCAGATGAAGGGAGAATATTCTACTGTGTATACATCTTTGGCACCTTCTACTTCAGAGACATGTTTGGACAATAATCAGGCCCATGATCAAGGAAAGTTGGATGAAAATTCAACTATTGACTGTTGTATGCGACTTGGCCAAGAGTTTCCAAAAGTTGGGAACTGCCTAGACTCAACGATCACCATAGAAAGTCCTTGCGTTGTTTCAGATGGATCAGCTGATACCACACAGACGAGAACGGGCACCAACAATGTTCAGACGTGTGGGCTCAATGATTTCAATAGATGTAATGAATCTTTGAATCAGCCAGGAGTACCAGAAAGACACTATCCTGACTGTTCTTTGACATCTTCCAGCTTGGATGTGGGGCATAAAATAAACTTAAGATCTGTAGGTGCTAGCAGTACCCCCTCCCCGGACAGTAAGGATACTTCAGAAGCACCTTATGGAATTGAGTATGTAAACTATTATAGTTTTGCCCGAACAGCTTCATTTGTTGCACAGGAGTTGATGTGTAAGTCGCCTGAAAAAATGAATAAGCTTTTTGCAATGTCTGAAGAAGAATTTATTTCAGATCAAACCAAGGTCATTATGAAGAAATCTACTAACTTTTGTTGGCCAAGTATTCCCGAACTGGATGCAGCTGCTCAAAAAGAAAAATGTGGGTGGTGCTTTACTTGCAAAGTTGCTAATGAAGACAGGGATTGTTTGTTTAATTCTGTTGTGAAGCCTGTTTGGGAAGTGTCCAATAGCACTTTGGTTGGGCTTCAACCCAGGAATATCCAGAATGGACATCTTAGAGATATCATATGTCTTATCTTCTCTCTCGAGGTTCGGTTACGTGGGCTTTTATTGGGTCCATGGCTGAATCTGCATCAAACAAATCTTTGGCATAAAGATCTTTTGAAGACATCTGATTTTGTTCGTGTTAAGCGATTATTGCTTCTTGTAAGGATTTGCTTTCTATCTGTCATTCATTTTTATTAAACACATGAATATTTTAACTCCTTTATGCCTGTCAAGTTTTGAGATATTAATATAACTTCATTAAGCTCTTTTCTTTTTAAATCACTAGAAGTAAAGTAAAAACAGGAAACCATTTTTGTTCGTTTAGATATAGTCTTAACACTGCCCAAGAGTGTGTTGTTGATATTTTTACTTGAAATGTGCTAAAGGTTTTGTTCCTTTTTTCCTTTGATTTTATTTGATAGATGAAGAACATATAATGTACATTTGGAGGGAGAGGGGTCATAAATCCCCCTAATAAGAATAAAGAGGAAAAAGGTTGAGCCAAATTGGCTCATAGAGGCAACAGAGTTGTATCATATTCTGCATATCAGTAATATCAATTTCCTTTAATTCTACCTGAGCAGAGCACCATAGAGCTATAAACAGAACCTTTTCTCCTACAAATTTAACATTGCTTGGTGGCCAGATTTGGCTAGTGCTATATAAGTGATATAACTGACTGACAAAATAAATAATAAGTATCAGGTGTACACACCTTATAAATGTGTACATGTTTCCATAAATGTACCAGAGGTATATCATTTTACTAATTTGTCACTATTTTCTTTATGTGCTACCTTTGGTTTTATTGAAGCTGAAACTACGATGTAGAATCACTAGATCTTAAAGACTGCTAGCAACAAAAGAAACATGTCTTTTCCGACTGGCTGGCTAACATTGGCTTTTTGTTTACATTTCTCTTTGAATATTTGTAGTTAAATGTCTGACACTGTATGATGTTTTATTTGGCAGTTAGAATCCAACTTGCGGCTTTTTGCACTTTCGGCAGATTGGTTAAAGCATGTGGATTCTGTTCCTACAATGGGGTCTGCTATTCATATTGTGATTAATTCATCACGCACATCTTCCAGGCATGGTATTGCAAAGAAAAGGGCCAGGTATTCAGATACTGAAACCAGTTCATCTTCAAACGGTGCTAGTGGTTTGGGAATGTACTGGTGGAGAGGTGGCAGGCTTTCCCGAAAATTGTTTAATTTGAAGGCTTTGCCTCACTCCTTGGTTACCAAGGCTGCTAGACAAGGTATTCAAATTGTTCTTGTTTGTATGCTGTGCATGTTGTGTTAGGAGCCTATCTGTTTGAATGGTTATTTTGAATTGATTTAAAATTGTGAAATTCCACAGGTGGGTGTAAGAAGATACCAGGAATTCTATATCTTGAGAACTCAGACTTTGCACGGAGAAGCAGATCTGTTGCCTGGCGAGCAGCTGTTGAGATGTCAACAAGTGCTGAGCAGCTTGCTTTACAGGTATGATTACCTGGCTGTTGAAGATGATAATCGCTGTGGTGTAAATTGAAGATTTGTTATGTTTTAGCAAAAACAGGGTAAGTACAAACAGGGGATTAGTTATCATCAGAAACAATGGAAGTAATAAACAAGGAATATAAAGGTTAAAGTCTTTAAGAAGGCTACAAAGTTGTCTATTTTTCTTGCGTGACATACTATGATGTATGGGTACAATTCGTGTATCAGATATGACACGTATCTAATGCGACGATATGTTTAATTTAAAAATAATAAGATATGAAAAATAATAGGATATGATACGTTAAATATACACAGTGGGGAATATATAAATTTTCTTAAAAACATGATAAATGCAACTGCCAAAGGGAATATAATGCTGCCCTCTAAATTTGAAGAGGACCCAAAGCAAAGACATAATAAATCTTTAAACTGTATACACATTATGAGTCTTTTGTTTGATGTTACATTCTAACCTTTCATAGTCAGCATAAGCTGATGAACTTGTCTTGTTTTCTTGTTATGAAATACATTTTAATCTAAGAAGCTATTTACGATTTTCAGGTTAGAGAGCTTTATTCAAACATAAGGTGGCTTGATATTGAGAACAATCATCCTTTATGTGTGTTGGACAAGGAATCTAGAAAATCAGTCAGGCTGTTCAAAAAATCAATTGTACGCAGGAAGTGCATTGAAGGGCAATCTGTGAAATATCTTATTGATTTTGGAAAGAGAAGGGCTATTCCGGATGTTGTTATTAAACATGGCTCTCTGTTGGAACAATCCTCTAGTGAAAGAAAAAAATATTGGCTAGAGGAATCTTATGTTCCAATGCATCTTCTAAAGAATTTTGAGGAAAAAAGAATTGTTCGCAAGTCCACTGATAAGAAACTTGGAAAAATGCTTGAGATTGGTAAAGTAAACAAGAAAATTCCTCAGGAAAGGGGATTTTCATATCTGTTTACTAGATTGGAAAGATCTGATTGTCATCAATGCGGACACTGCAACAAAGATGTTTCAATGAGGTATTTGTGGTATTTTTTGTGTTATGTCTAGTTCTTTTTCTGTTACTCTATACATGGGTTATCTTTTCTTTTGTATTGTAATCTTGTTCATGCTAGTTTTGTTGTAGTTGATTGAAGATGAGACTATGTTTTTTCAAGTTTACTGATGATCTGTTTTTGTCTGTTAAGAAATATTACATATCTGAGTAAAAGAATTTACGAAATTAGTATTCCTTCCGCCAATATCTGCCCAAAACATTACATGAAAGCCATAGTTCAAACTTGGATACTAGTGGTCTATAAGAAATGTATACCTATGAAATACTTCTTAAGCAACAAATCTAATATTGTCATTATAGAGAGTATGTTGGATTTTCGTTAAATAAGAATCAGTACATGCGTATGTATGATGATATATTAGTTTTTCTATAATAGTATCCTTAAATAATGTTATGCACATAAACCAGTACAGAATAGGACTGTAGAAGGATAATTTTTTTTTTTGCTAAGATTAGAGTGATAAAAAATGTATGGACGGGCAATTTTAATTTTGGTTTGGCCTGCCAACTCAGCAAGAATTATTTATTAAAATATGTGGAGTGTATTAAATCAGCAACAATGGGGATCATTGTAACTTTTATTAAGCATAACATTGAGATATTTTTTTAAGGTTGAGCGATGATAATTTGATTTAATGAGTTATTAAATGATTGACTGTCATCGTTATTATGCTGTTTTTTTTCTTTTGATAATTATTTATTTATTTATTATTATATATGCATTTGCGAGTTTTTCTTTTGTGTGCACTTGTCAATTACCCTGAAGTTTTCCTATCTTGTTAAGAGCGTAATTTATTCTGTAAAAATATACTCACTAATATATATACTCTTTCAAATGAAATTGGCAGGGATGCTGTCAGGTGTCTTCATTGCAAAGGTGTGTATTTGTCTTCTAATGTTGCTTTTTTTCCTCATTAGCTTGCTTTGTGTGTGTGTGTATATATATATATATATAGCAAATGGTTTTATTTGTTTTACAATTTTCTGAACTACTTTTTATATTAGATTTTAATGTATAACTTGTATCTTACTGAATCTTACACTGTTGTAAAAGTTTTGTCAGGAACTGCTCCCAAAAGCTTATGTAGTTTTCTTAAAGCCTCTTCTTCATAATCTGGTTTTAGTTTAAATTTGTTTTGTTCATACTAATATACCACTTTTTTCTTCTAGTCCTAGTCCCTGTAAATTTTTGTGTGATCTCTGTAATATTCAAACTTTTGGTGTTTTGTCCTGCTGCAAAATTGCTTTCTTGATTCCATCAGATGATGTTGCCATGTGACAACTCATTGTTAAAAAAAAGCTTATGTGCCAACACCAGATGGAGCAACGTAACTATTTCTGAATGGAAAGGACTGAAATAGGGTATTACAGGAATTATATTGTATATATATTTTTTTTGTGGGAGCTAAAAGCAAAAACTTCTATATTTGCAAGAACAAAAAAGTTATTAATCATATGTTTTTACCGTAATAGATTTGAGAACCACTTTTTTCCCATCAGTGCCATAGATTTTCTGAAGTATCAAACTATTTTTATTCCGTGAAATGATTTTAAAAAACTATTTATTGACAAGAATAAAATCAAATAGTTTGGATAATGGCCCATGGTTGGTTTTGTTTCTCCGACGTGCCCTTTCAACCAAGAGCTTCAAGCATGGAAACTGCCCAAGCATTTCTCTACTTTGTGCTAAAAAATTCAACTTACCCATTAAGAGGGATTTTTTTTTTTTAAATAAAAGTCTCATGCTAGGCATCACTATGATCCTTGGCATCTTAGCTAGACTGACACCCCAAGGACATCTATCATTTACCATCACATGAAAATATCATTAAAAACAAAAAGAAAGATATAAAGAACTCATGGCGCGACCCAACCAACACCCATGAACAAAAGACAGGCCAGCTATAAAACTATACACCAGTTAAGAGGCCCCTATTCATTGGAAAAATAAACTATTATGATAAAAGTCCAAACTTATAGAAGCTGGCATAACAGTATACTATTTAAACACTCATCTAGAAGATAGGCCTAAACTTGCCAACTCATCGGCACCGTGACGAGGGATGTTAAGGATTGAACACTTAATCAGTTTCTTGTTGAGTTTATGTCATGTGAAAAAAGAATTCACATAATAGTTCAAACCACTAAACAAAGTCTTAAGATTGGTTTCATACCTCTATTGTAAATGTTATCATTAATTGATGGAGCAGTATTTTTATGTATGCTATATTATGGGTTTTACTTCTATGTATCACTTGAATTTCTAAGATGCTGTTTTTCCTATCTAGAAAACTTGTATTTTACTTTTTTTTTTTACATGTATGATTTGTTCAAGAAACTTGTGACCCTTTTTTTTGTTAATTATGAGTGTCATGAATATTGAGTATTTTTTTCATTTTTCATAATTTATATGTATTTTGTATATAGTTTCTTAGAAAGTAGACTTTAAGCTTAACTAACATGATAAAATTGACTTGTTAGATGAGGATTATGCCTTACAAGTCAATTTTATAATATATATATATATATATATATATATATATATAATTTGTCCATATCTTTAGTTGATTTAGGATCTCTAACACCCTTTCTCATCAAGTATTGAACGTCTCAAGCATGGGAATAAATATTTGTAGGTGGTTTGATAGTGGCCCCATAGTGGGTGATACGATAGGTTTAACAAACCTCAATAGAAGTTCCAAAACCATCTTAGAAGATGAACTTTAAGCTTAATTTAATTACACAAAATGGTTTTGAAAGGTAAGGTTTGTACTCATTTATATATTATTAATTTGGTCATATTTTGGGTCGTTGTGAGGTCTACAAAATAGGTCATTATATAAATTCTGAGTACGGCTATCATACTACAGCATATTTTGGGCATGCTGCTATCCGGAATTTTAAACACTCTGGTCTTGGTGATGGGTGTCTTAAAATTTCCCATCCTGAGTGATAGGAAGGATTGTTGAGATCTGATCTTTTCTAGGTGTATGGTGAAAACATCTGGTATGATGACTAAGGCTACCCTACATCCTATAAATAGTATTTTTTGTTATGACTAAGTGTTTTTCAAATTTACAGCATATGATAATTATGTGATGGAAGCCAGAAGCTTTTTTTTTTCCTTTTTCACATGAGCAGTAGTCTGTGTATGCTTCACTACGTTTTGATTACTGTTTTGTTTTCTTTTGCGTGCTTTTTCATATTTGAATTTTTGGTTATTTTTCATAAATTGTATTTGCACTTCCATATCTCATTATCATCTTACAATTTATAGGATATTTCCACAAGAGGCATGTCAGGAAATCAGGTAGCACAACAGCTACTGGAAGCACATATTCATGTCACAGATGTCAGGATGGGTTGCATGCAAAGACTAATACCAATAAAAGAAAAGTTGGCTCAAAATTGCAAAAGATTCAAGCAAAGAAACGTAAAACTGTGCCTTCAGTTTGTAAGTCACTAAACCTCAAGGGCAACAAGAAGGCATTGAGTAAGGTACGCCAGGGAAGATCTCGAAACAGTAAGAATATCCAATCAAGTGTACCTCTTCGCCGATCTACTAGGAAGGCCAAATCCCTGTATATGCAAAGTCAAATGAATGGTGGACGTAAAAAAGGAAGGCCAGGTAAAAAGAACGTGGGACGTAAAAAGGGAAAGCAAAGTAAATCCAAGAAGGTGACCAATCCGGAGCCCAATGAACCTACTGGTGAATATACGAAGTTAGCAGTAACTAGACGAGGGACGAGAACAAAATTCTGTAGCAGTTATTGGCTTAATGGTCTTCAGTTGTCTCGAAAGCCAAATGACGAGCGAGTAATGCTATTTAAAGAGAAGAAGACTATTGTCTCCTCCGAAGACTTTTCTGGCTCTCTTGACTGTCTTAACTGCTGCCTTTGTTGTGGAAATGGATACACCTTGAATTATATTGCATGTGAAATATGTGGAGGTGACTACTCTTCTCATTTGTGTTTTCTCCTTTTGGGCTCGGGGATGAGTGTGGAAAGAGGTTAATACTTTTGGCAAGTTAAGAAGATAATATCATAAATATCTGTACACGTACCTTTTTAACATTTATCAAAGTATATTTTGATCATACTATGCTACTTATGCAGATTGGTTTCATGGTGATGCTTTTGGGCTTAATGTGGAGAATGTCAAACAACTTATTGGATTTAAGTGCCATGTTTGTCTGGATAGAACTGCTCCAATCTGTCCTCATGTGAAAATTAATGCATTGTCTCGTCCTGAAAGCAGTGCTGCAAATGAGTCTGCAGAGGAATTATCTAATCCTGTTTCTCTTCAACCTTTAAGCGAGGTATGTTTCCTTTTAATTCTGACTTGTTTTGAACTTAGAGAATGAAATGATAAAAGGTCAAATGGACAAATCATGCATATCTTGCGTAATTTTTAAATTTTAATTGACAAATTTGTCCACTGCTTATGCTCTCACGTCAGGTTTCGTGATGTTAAAAAATCATTATTACTGGTTTGTCTACAACTCTGTTAAATTGGACGAGCAGTGATATTATGCATATAATGAACATCAAGAGAAGAGATATTTATTTGTTTGATACAACTCAGTATCTGCAAGATTCTCATGATTATTTATCTTCATTGCAGGTTTGATTATCTGCACTGAAAAAAGTCATGGCAGGACTTCATTCCAGCTTCTTGTAGGGTTGTTTTTCTTTTCCTGCAGGGTCTGGTGGCAAATGATTATTTTAATATAAAAAGAATTGTCCTTAGACAGGTTCAGTGTAGTTTGATCAAGCTTCTGCTCAATTGCCTTCTATTTCAACGAACGGTCCTGGAAATGGAAAGATGAATAACGAAACAAGCATGTAGCTCTAAAGGCTGAAGATAATTGTAATCAGGACATAGTAGAGTTCATACATCAATTGCATTCATGATTGTTATTCTAACCCATCATCAACATTCATTGTAGCATTCTTTAATGTAGGGTCTTGTCTTCACTTGAACTGATTTCACTAATGTCTTGTCAAACTCTTTTAAAGAAATGGAGTATATAAATCATAGAAGATCTCAGTATAGATTGATTATATTGATCGTGGCAGATAGTAAATAGAATCTTGCTCTGTAAAGATTTTTCTGCTGGCTTTTGACTTGGTGAAAATTGAAGCATTGGAGAAAGGGGAGTTCTTTTCGCATTCTTCACCGGAGTTCTACAGGGCATAGATTAAAATGCTGATTCCGAGATACCCTTTATACGATCTTACTTGTAGTTTGAACTAAACACTAATGTTTGTTTGTTTGTTAATTTTGGAATGAATTGATAGGTTAAATCTGTTAATAAATTGTTATTCTTACATGATTGTTGTAAACTATGTCTGTATTATAAATTGAGCCTTTGCTTCCTAACACGTTATTAAAGAACCATTTTCATCTAGTCTTTTATAAACATTAAAATAATTTCCTAGTAAAACATTCACTTTTAATATCCAAATTTTTATTTGTGCTTTGATCCTTATGAACTGTAACTGTACCTTATTCTTTTCATATTTAAATTTGGTTTCTATGTAGACCCTTAGATCTATAATGTTTGTGTGACACTTAACTCATAAAAATTCAAGAATTGTGTAACTTTACAAAAAAGAAAAAGTCTAGCTCCTCTAATATTACTGTATTTAAAATATTACATTCAAATTATATGCAGTAAAATAATTTTTTTTAATTGTGATTAAGATTTTTAAAATGTGATTGACGTCTCATTTAGGTGTAATAATAATCAAACAATTTTGATTTTAGCTGTAATAATAATTAAACAATTTTGATTTAGGAACGTTTTCTATTTTATTTGATTATTATGGCCATTTGACCATTACAATATATATAGAAATAAAATAGAAGAGACATTTATCAAAATAAGTTACTTTTTACACATACCAGGTGCAAGTGGAGAAATAAACTTATTACATACTTTTTATACTGGTCGTGGAACTTTCATCAATTTCTAGATATGCATGTAAGGTTGTAGATTTCATTTTAAGTCATAGTGAAATCTAAAATATAGAATCATTTAAAAATCTAAAATCATCATTCTCCACAGCTAAATTTTTATGAGGTGATAAAAATAAAACTGACACTTCAAACCTGCATAATCTCGATTTCGTTTGAATCATAAAAATTATAATTTCCATCTATGCTTGACGAGTAAAATTTAACTATTTAAAAAAAAAATAATACCTACTCATAATAAAAAAGAATTCCTGTAATAAAATCATACAAATATTTATTTTATAATTATTTTTTATGAAGTTTTTATAATCGTAGTATGTAACATTAATAAATGGAAATTTTCCTTTTAAGGATTATTTTTTCTACACAATTCTTTACTATTTTAGTATTGTAACTTATATTTTAAATTCAATTATATACCCATAATTAACAATAAATAAATTACCTACAATAAAATTATACAAATTCTTTATTATTTTTATGAATTTGTAATAATTTAATAATATTTTAATTTCAATAATTATTTTATTCATTTTAATAATTATTATAGTAATAAATTTCTTATTTTTATTATTATAAAAAGAAAGTGTACAAACATGGGTAATGTATGCTTACTTTGGAGATAACGGAAAAGAAAAAGAAGAACTAAAATCACTTCCTGCTTGATTTTGGTGACCATACGAGGAAACTTGGAAGAGAGAAAATTTTGATATCAACTAAAGTAAACAAATTAGTTTATTTTCCCTTTCTTTGTCTTCTTTTTAGTCAATATTACATTATTATAGATGTGTCTGCACCAAACAATTAATTTCAATTATGATAATATATTTATTTTCCTTTAAAAAAATTATATATAAAGAAGGTGTCATAAAAAAAAGTTAAATGTGGACCCAAAAGGAAAGCAAAGTAGGGTTGGAAAGGTTCCTTTGGTGTATCGAACTGTTTGGTCAGTGAGTACTAGCCGTTGTGTTCTGATCTTTTGTGCCACTCAACGTTCAAATTTGAACTACTGAACTATTGTGCATGTAGGGTTTGGTGAAATCCCCAACGGCTAGTACAACCTTTAAAGCCACACTTTTTCTGATTCACTAGTCCTCACAACTTCTTCTCATAACCCTTTTGGCAAGAAGGAAGATTCAGATTGAGAACACTGCAATCTCATAATCTCTGTCTTCCTTCATCTTCTTCTTCTTTCTGCAAAAGTTTATTTATTCTTCTTATTCATTTCATTCCCTCAATATGGCTACCAACACCATTCATGGCAACAATGAATCTGCTCAACCCAACAATATTGCTTCCTCAAAACAACCTCTTCCTCCTGCCAAGACTGTTGATTCTCAATCTGTTCTCAGAAGGTTCTTTTTTTAATTTTTCTTTGTTTTTGTATCTGTTCTGTTCTTGTATCTGTTCTTGTATATGTTCTGTAACTGTTAGTAATCTTTCAAGAATTAAAGCTCTATGGGATTTTTCTTTTGAAATGATTGATACAGAATGTTGATCAAATATTCCAACTTGGAGACTAATTAGATAGATATCCAATACTCAGAATTATGTATATGATTTAATTTAATTTAATTACTCTAGAATCATTAGTATAGGAGATTTCCAATACTCAGAATTATGTATATTCCAAGTTCATGTTTTGTTTCATTGTCTTGACTATGATCTAATGTTTTTCTTGTTTTGTGTTGTTAAATAGGCTGCAGTCTGAATTGATGGCTTTGATGGTAAGAAAAACAAAACACACATATAATTAGGTGATTTGAATGTTGGAAAAAAGTCTGATTTTTTGGGTTAAATTTGTTAGATGAGTGGAGATTCTGGGATATCTGCATTTCCTGAAGAGGACAACATATTTTTCTGGAAGGGAACAATCACTGGAAGCAAAGATACTGTGTTTGAAGGCACAGAGTATAAGTTGTCTCTCTCTTTTCCCAATGATTACCCTTTTAAGCCTCCAAAAGTCAAGTTTGAAACAACCTGCTTCCACCCCAATGTTGATGTCCATGGCAATATATGTTTAGACATACTTCAGGTAATTTGATTTGATGTGATAATTTGTAATGAAGAACAAACATTAACTGTGTTCTTGATTTGTCATTATATTTTCATATTTTGATGTCTGTGTTTTATTGTTTTACTTTGCTTCTGTAGGATAAATGGTCATCTGCTTATGATGTCAGAACAATTCTTATATCCATCCAAAGTCTGCTTGGAGGTAATTTGAGAAGTCTCTTGATGGAAAATGTTCACAAATGTTTGTTTAATTTTTTGTTTCTTCTTCTAACTTTTTGGTTTTGTTAAATTTAGAGCCAAACATTAGTTCACCACTAAATCCACAAGCAGCACAGCTATGGAGCAATCAAGAAGGTGATAACATTGATATCTATGTTTGAAACTTTTAAGTTTTGAGGAGTTTGCATGAATAAAAGTTTGATTATGATGTTTTGTGTTGTACAGAATACAGGAAGATGGTTGAGAAGTTGTACAAATCTGGAAATTGATGAAAGAGAAATGATGAAGCCACAATTGTTTTTTGAGGTGTCCTTTTCTGAGGGGCCTGCTTTTATTTATATTTTTATCATTATCAATTATTGCATCTTCTTCTTCTTTTCTTTACAATTAAAGGTTAAAAGGTTTTGTTTAGTTGTGAATGTTTGCTTCCTCTTGATATTCATGGGACAATTCCATTATTTAAGTTTAGTAAAGAAACACACATTCTGCAACAATCCCTTGCCTGCTTAAGCTTATGATTGAAGAGCGTTGTATAAATAGATGCTTTTATGTCATATCATATTTTAGAATTTATATTATTTATATTTCAGAAACTTTTGCTGAAAGAAAATAAAATAAAAATAAGCCTAGACAAGTTCTTCCGAATTTTACATCCTAAATGATTATTTTAGGTCATTTCTAAAATTTCTAAAAATATACTCACTCAATTTGTCAAAACAAAAGTACTTGGGGGTGAAGTTGTTATTTTGCTGAAAGAGATATTTTGAAGTTCCTAATTATTCTAAGATTAAATATATTTTTTATCTCTTCACTTTAACTGAAAATTAAAATAAATAATCTCTTTTCAAAGTTTTAGATGACTAATTAGTACTCAAACTTATTTAACTCATTATTTTATAGTAAATTTGTGAAAACATTTCTAAAAATTTCAAAAAGTGGAATTATTCACTACAACTTTGAGTGGAATTAAAACTTTGTCCAAACACATGAGGTAAAGTTGAAAAAAAAAATATAACTAAAATTGTAATAAATATAAATTTTTATTATTTTATCGAAAAAATGTTGGGTGTAAACTCTATTAAATTTATCAAATTAATCTTAATTTTTCAAATTATCGGTAGAAGGAATACCTTACAACTCTTCACTCTTCTCCTTCCATAGTCACCTTACAACTTTTCACTCTCCTCTCTTCCATTATAATCATTAAGTTACTTTATTACTTCAAAATCTATTAAAAAAAAAAAACTTATCACTTCTTAATATAAATTATTATTTGAAAGCTTATCGATAATATAAACTGAGAAAATAAGTACTTTTTACACATATAACTATTTTTAACTACTCTCAAGTATTTTTCAATACTGAATTTGTTAAATTAAAAAAAGGAAATATAACCAAAATTGTAATAAATATAAATTATTGTTTGAAAGCTTATTGATAATATAATCTGAAAAAAAAAGGTACTTCTACAAATATAGGTTTTTTTTAACTACTCTCTAAGTATTTTTCAATACTGAATTTCTTAAAATTTCACGAAACTATTTCTAAAATAATACACGAGGGAGGCAAGTCAACGCGTGCAAAATCGATTTTTCACTGTGAAAGAAAAACGATGATCATGATCGTGTTCCCTATCTCGTGTCTAAACTCAAATTCGAAAATTTGTTCCATTTTGCGTTATTGTCAATTTCTAACCCACTCAACTGCTATTTATACTTGATAGCTTTCTAACAGATTTTCATTTTCTCCTGAAACGGTAAAAAGGTATAAACCAGGATAAAAATATAAAGTGGATTTTCTCTAGTCTTTCTCATTATTTTAAAATCACTCATAATAATTTCAGAAACTGCATTCTTGGCAAATTCACACAAAGCAAATGGATATACAATTTTATGCTGATTTAGAAGAAACAACACTTGTTTGTATCTTCCTAAACAAATTCTTGAAAAATTAACGTCTATTTAATGAACAAACATTTCCAAACACCCACTAAGCCATTTAATAAACAATTGACAAGAATAATACTAATATTAATGATCTTAACAAAGAATAGACAGAACCTTCCTTTACACAACAGATTTGAAAGAGGGAAAATTTTCTTTCTGATTTACAGAATTATATGTATACATATAGAATATATATGTATATACTTATACCAACTCTACTGTATCCACATCATAGGAATGAATGCGAGGCAGCAAGCAGTGCTGCTCCAATGCCTGATCCATCTTCAGTGACCTTAAGAATTACATGCTTGGCAATATCTTCCCCCAATATTTCGTTCAAAGCTTCATGCAAATACTCCCTAAACAATGTATAGCTAGAATACAAACCTCCTTCAATTGCAACAACTGTTCTTTTCATTTTCACATCACTTCTACGTCCACTTGTGATGCCACCACTTCCATCCCTACCAATCTTCTTCAAGATACCAACAATGCCAGCAGCTGCTAATCGTGCAGCTCTGCGAGTCACCACATCGCAAGCCTTCACCACAACTTTTCTTAACTTCAAAGGAGCATCAGGAATCTGAGACACCACAACACAACCCAACCATAAGGAATGATTGTTATTAGACTTAACAGGATTTTGAGGACAAAATATGTGGTCTCGTGTCAGATTTGTTTACCTCAAGGATGTCTCTGAGGATTCTTGCTACTTCTCTCAAGTCAGAAGAATCATCCTCGTGCATGGCAGCCATCATAGGAGTCCTGAAATGGCACACAAGGAAACGGATCAATTTTGAGAACTGGAGAATAATAAACCATGGAACATTTAAACTTGTCAATGTGAAGTCCGTTCCAGAAATGAAAACAAGACTTGAGAATGTCAACTGAATATATAGCAAATTCACTTTTCTAGTTAATATAATAGATCAATCTGTTGACTTCTCAGAAAATTTATGATTGGGAGAAGAAAAAAGAATAATTGACAGAGTTGATCGAGCAAGGATGGATACGATACATACCTCAGCGTAAAGGGCGTAGAAAGCTTGGAAGAAACAGGTCCAAACATATCTGAGTCTAGCGACATCCTTAAAATGACTCTCCTCACAATGTCACCAAGATACATGCCTGATATCATTTTCTCAAAACCCTACATCAAGATTACCAAAATCTTGTGAGTCATCTTGAATCAAGCAAGAGGATTCATGAGCAGCAGAACCAACCTGATCATTTGGATTAGGGCTTTCGGAGTCTAAATCAATATCATATGATGTTCTTGGTAAATGAGATGACCAAAAGTTTCCCCATTCCATATTTACAACCTAATAAACGGGACGAGTTATAATAAGTACAAAACAATAAACGAAAATGAAAATAAAAAGCAAAAGTAATACCATGTATCCTGAAGTTATACTAAGTACAAAACAATAAATGAAAGTGAAAATAAGAAACAAGAGTAATACCATGTATCCTGATGATGTAAGAAGACCTTGACACTTTATAATAGCATCAACCCGTTCCAAATAGCAAGCATTGGTACCGGTGCCAATTATTATGGAAGCAACTGTATCTGAGTCATGATAATGTCCAAGAGCCAGTGTTCCCACAGTATCATTTACCTGATCAATATAAACATAAGATCATATTCCAAATAATGCAATGAAGCCAAAAGGGTTCATTATACATGACAGTGCACACTTATAAAATTTAGGGACTTAAAAACCATCTCTAAATTAAAACACAACAGGTGGAAACCTATTTGGTTCATTACTATAAAAAAGTGAATTTATAGTAAGAAGAACACATAAAGACAATAACCCCGTTTACATGAAATAATATATGGTTGCCTCATATCACCAACAGTCATGCAGGAATATGTCAGTAAAACCTCCAAACGAGTGGCAGCATAGAGATTAACATAATGATTAAGAGTTAAGAAAATTCAGGTATCATGTAAGAACATAAAAGTACATCCTAGAACAATCTAATTTGTCAAAGGAAGAAGTGATATGGGAAACTGACCCAACTTGCGTAAGAATGACAAAAAAGATAGAAACAAATTTTGGTGGTATAAACCCGATGTAAAATGATCATTATCAGGACAAAGAAAGACTTCCTTACCAAGGCAGCTACCCTCATGTCTAGTCCCTTTCGTATCAATGCTTCCTGCAAACAAGCAGGAACATCTACTCCTACCTGAGGCAAACAGTTTTTGCACAAAGTATTTGTTAAATTACTCAAATTTCTTTGATATTTACTTCACTCTACTGAAAGACCAAATGCAACTTGAATAATTTAACCTATCTATTTTGTAACTTGTGAAAGACAAAGTAAGTACACAAACAATAATCGATAGTACTTAAAAAACAAAAAAAGAAAGAGGGTACTTCAGATCTATAAATAAATACAACTATATAAATAAAAGGTACTGCGAAATCAAGTCCTTCCCCTTTGAATTAAACAAATACAATTTACCAAGTTAGTGATAAAGTAACAAAGCCTTGACAAAGTTATTGATCCAGTTCTACAATGAATAATAAACATAAACTCCTTTTCATAATGTTTAAATAAAAGCTTCTCATATTGAAATAGCTTGAAAGCCGAAGGACTAACCATATCTACAATGGAAAACCCTTTTGTCCATTTAATTAAAATGCCTGAAGAAACTGACGTTTGTTTCACAGGGAAAGAAAATGTGAATCCAAGTTCCCTTCTTCTGTCCAGTGAAAGCTCAGAACCGTCTCCTTCTTTCTCGATGAATTCCTTTAAAGAAGAAGCAATGAAATCAAAGAGATCCTGCAGGAAGAAAAATCAATGACATTCTACTACATTAGAAGAACCCCCTCCCCCAAAGAGAAAAGAGAAAGCCAGAGAAACATCACAAGAGTAGAAGATTATGTCACCTTGCTTGTGCTGGTCATTAGATGTTGAGGGATGGCTTGTCGCTCTACTTCATGTTCCAAAACAGAAGATTGCTGATCGTGTAAATGAACCCGCAAAACCCTAAAATTTGTACCCCCAAGATGTAGTGCATAATATGTCCCTTTCTCAGTCCTGATCAAAGAATAATATGAATATAACACCTCAGTATTTAATCCATGCAATCATCAAACATGTATGTGGATACAGACAAATATACTAATCAACACCAATGTCTAAATCAGTTAAAAAGTCGTGCTCAAACATGTAAACATCACCTTCTCTAACTAAATGAAATGATAGCGGAAAAAGTAAACATCACCTTCTCTAACTAAATAAATGATAGCAAAAAAGAACACTTGAATGCTCATAGCACCATTTTTAGATTCCATGGGTAAATCTTAACCCAGACTCCTAGTAATGCACAAGAATTTAGGAACCATTTCCAAAATTTTAAAATGATGCCATAATATGAACTGAAAACCTCAGTTGACCTATTCTAAAATTATAAGAAAGAATTGCGAAGAATAAGTCCAAAAGTTAAAAGTAAAAATCGGTCATAATATACTAGCAATGTCAAAGGATACTAATAACACACAAGTCAAGGCAGACATTGACAAATGTTAATATATTTCAAAACAAATATATATATATACTAAAAATATGTATATAATAAAAGAGAAACAGAAAAATAAAAATATTTAGCCCCTGAAAATATCGTATCTTTCAATTAATTGTGTTTCACTCTGGAATAAATGATAATCGTTTCTTTCTCTCCCCAATTAAAAAAATACATGATTTTAGTTTGAAGTCAATCTGTGTTTACGAAAATAATGAAATACATGACTTTTAAAATTTCCAACTCCATCTTATAGTTCTAGACACTAAAATCATACTTTTAAAATTTTGACAGATTAAAATAATTTTTTCAAGTTGGAGACAAAAGCCAACTTGTTCTAAATTTTCGGTACTAAAACATTTTTTTTATTTTAGTATTTATACAAAATGTATCTCTTTTAAGTACTTACATTCAACAAAATAGTGAAATTTTAATTTCTTGTTACTCATGCTTTTATTTTAGTTGACGAAAGATGAAAAATACATCATTTTATTAAATATAATATAAGGACTATAAACAAATAAAATAATTATAATACAAAGAAATATTTAACCTAAAAAAGAATTGATAATTTTTAGCACTAAATTGAAATAATAATGCTACAGTAGGAGCAATTAGGAATGATAATAATAACAAAAGACAGGAAAGGAACCCGAAAACATTCTACTATTGTAGAAGTGTACATGCTCCAATCAAACATTGACAAGTTCACAAAACCATTCCCAGTGACAACAAAGAAAACATGAGAAAGCGAGTGCGTGTGATTGAATGAGAATGGAGCAGAAAGGAATTAACGATTAGATTACCCATCAGGGAGATTATGAACATAGGTGAGAAGCATTTTGAGCTTTGAACCACCTTCTGAAGCCAACCCTGCGTGCATCTCAACAGCCATAGCATCCACCACTTGCCTCAGCCTCTCAACAGAACTCTCACACCCTTCCTCAACCTCCCTCAACACTCTCACCACTCTCTTCCACTTCCCCCTGCTCCTCATTCTCCCTCCAACCACCACCGCCGCCACCGCACACGCCACCGTCGCCAAACCCACCGCTACTCCCACCACCACTCTCCCCATTCCCCCTGATCAAATCAAACCAAACTACATCCCACCAAACGTCGCCGTTTCCACACGCACGTCCTCTGCCTATCCTCGACCTAATCGAAGCAAACCAAGTCGAGCTCCGCAGCTGCTAGCATTACGCTCCGGCCACCGTACGCCGGCGACGGTTACCGGAAAAGTGGGGAATGAATGAATGGAAAAAGAGAGAGAAGAAAGAAAGAGAAGAGAGACGCGGCGGCTTCGCAGCACTATTTAAGCAATTAGAATGAACACATGTGGCGGGTGAAATTACATATTTGTCCTTGATTGGTTGCAAAATTTCGGATTTCTCCTCCTTCTTTCCAGCTTTGACTTCGCTCTCGCCTGTGTCTTTCTCACTCGCTTTTCTTTTCTTTTTTTAAATAATCACTCAAAACAATTTAACTTAAAGAGACAAAATAATTTAAATTATTGCTTTAATATGATATTAATGATTATTAATCACCAATCAGAACAAATAGTAAATATTCACGCGGTAATTACAATACCCCATTCAATAGTCCCCGACGAATATAGCTAACATTCAATAATTTCTTAAATGTCTTATTTTTAAAATATTTGCAGAAATTTCTCTTACACGCTTATTTTCAAATATTAAGAAAATATACTATAATGTAGCAAATTAATTGATGTAACATTTTTAAATACTCAAGAGATGTAAGAACAAAAAAATAGGAAAATTAAGAAATATTTGTGATAGCTTCCCAAAGCATAAAATATAATTAACATAATTTATTGACAGGTAATGTACTTGTAATAATAAGATATGATTGAGAAAAGTCGGTTATAAGAAAAGACAAATGTTAAGTAATATCTTTCATACAAAGGGTAAAGAAAAAACTAAATATTGACATTAATATGCATATTTATTGATTTTGTAATATGAATTTAAGAAAATACTACTTCTATTTAAAATTTCTAAACCATTAACAAGACCATAATCAAATTTAATTTTGTGTTCCCTTTTAATGTATATTTTTTATAGTAAATTATTTATGACAAGGTTCTCGCATTTACCAGTTTCATCATTCATGATATGATTTTAAAAATTAAACTAAAAACTACTACCAGTAATCAATCTCAGATTTTTCATTCACGGTCTACTAATTTGATTATTTAAATTTAATACTTTAGTTTATTATATTTAAGGTATAAAATGGTTTATAAAGTGAATAAAAGATGGGACTCTTCGTTATGTAATGAATCATAAATTATTTATTTATAGTATATTAAAAATAATCATGATTGATTTATTTAATTTCATACAAATATCTTTAATATAAAACATTTTTGTTTATGATCACTACTAACACGATATCAAGGTTAAGGAAAAAAAACAATAGTATATGTTATTTCGTTCGATTAAAAGTAGCATAAAAGAAAAGGCAAAAAAAAAAACTAGTTTTAAGAAACAAAGTTTAAACATTTTTTATTGTCATTACTTCATTTAACCAAATAAAATATAAATACGAGATCTATTCAAACAAATAAAAAATGCATTTCAAACAAACATAGGTGCTGTTAGGAATTCATATTATTCACGTGTGCTTCATTTTAATTTTCATGACATATCTGAGAACCTCATGACTTTGTAACTTTTTTAAAACTAGAAAAAAAAAATACAGGATATATAATGTTGGGATGATTACAGTTTACACTTCTTAAATAGCTATAGACTATAATTATAAAAACAAGATAAAACTGAAAAAAAATGTCATTTAATAATGTCTTATTATTTTCTACTCAAATAAGATGAAAAAAAATTTGTCCAAAACTAACATAAAACAAATATCTTTATTGTTTTAATTATTTTTTCTTCCTTTTCTTTTTATAGCTAAATTATTATTCCAACTTCCATTACCGACAAACCCCTTTGACGGAATATCATCGTCAACGAACGTTCAAATTTAAAGGAAGGGTAATACTGTAAATAGATAAGGTTTTCAGGGTATTTAGGTCAGTATAATGCATACAGTACACTCGTGTTATGTCCAACCTCGAAAAGGATGAGATTTTTTTTTATAATTATTTTATATCTTAAAAAATAGAAAATAAGAATAATTAATTAGTTAGGGGTACATAAGATATAGGTAATAAGATTGAGAGTGTTTGTTGAAAGCGAAAAGCAGTGAAGAGAGAGAAGTTACGACGGTGGCTCCGTATTTGGATTCGTACTATGCCAGCTGGCTTCCGCTAAGTCCAGCTGTACTGCTCCGCTGAGCTGTCCACTGACGCACGCACGACTAAAGTTACACACACGCACCTTACTTTTTATTTGTTATCTTTATATTATAACTTACAAATAAATTAAATAAAATATTAACATTATTGGCACGTGTTTTTTATGTAAGTATTGATAAAAAAAGTTCGGAATATTAAAAATTAATTTAAATACTAATATTTTTGTAATTAAGATTTTGATATATGATATTATAAATCAATTTAAATTTAAATTTGTATATTAATTATAATTTTTTTGATAAAAGATACTATTTAAATATAAATACTTTTTTATTTATAAATTAGTCTTTATAATAATAATTTCTAAAATTAATTGTTCTTTAATAATTTTTTTTAGCAATATACAAAGATCACACATGATATAAATTATAAAAAAAAAACAAATTTATTGTAACAATAATTTAAATTGATAAATAAAAAATTGTTTTTAAAAAATACATTAAAAATAAATTGAATTAATATTTATTCATAAATTTTAATTTTACAATTATTGGATGGTTTATTATTTTACCAAACACTTTTAATCTGATAAACATATTGAAAGATACTTTATTAAAAACGAGTTTATTTACCATGTAAGCAAGTTAAAAGAATAAAAATAAAAAGTCCTTAACATGGAATGAAAAATCTATTGAAGTTTATTTACCTGCTATTACTTGTAGGTCATTCCAAATTAACAATGTGGACAATTTTGTTAATTATGTATTACCATAATAATTAAATGCTATATCATCGTCAAAGTGGACTCTTTATTCCATTTAACTATTTAATTTGATTTTATATATATTTTAGTAAAATTTGGATTTTCTTAATTTTAGAAATAGTAGTTTATCTATTGTAGTTAGTTTAACTATTTTTGCCAGATTCATCTATAAATAAATAATGATAAATTGTAATTATTATCATTGTGCTATTTTAAAAATAATATAAATAATTAATTTCCTGAGTATTCCAACCACTGAAAAATGTATACGGTAGTTTTATTTTTTTTCTTAAGTAATAATAGTTTTTAGTGGTTTTTAAACTTTGAGAATTTGCTTTTAGAATTCCTTTAAACTAAAATAAGCTACAGAAGAAACGAAGTTCTTTATTTTATTTACAAGAATGTTTCGTAGTTTAAAACCATTTTATTATCATGATTTTTTTTTACAATTGAAAATAACTATGAGTAAAAGTAAACGTTTATGTTGTTTTTTTATTTTTTATTAATAATTTATATAGTTATTCATGGATTTTTTTATCGGTGTCCACATTTATTTTCTAATTTTACTTTTTATATAATTTTTTAAAAGTAAAATAATTATTTTATCAATTATTATATTAAACATTTTATTTAAAGGTATAATAAACTGAACAAAATAAGTGGATTAAATAAATAATCTGCTTATTTATTCTAGTCCCTCTAAATGTAGTGTAGTTATTCAATGTTGTAAATAAAAATTATTAATTCTCAACGTGATGGTTTAATAGTCTCATACCGTAAAATAGTTGCTTATTTAACACAATCTTGACAAAACTAATCATAACGATAACAAATATCGTTAAATTTCAATTTAATTATTATTGGAAATCTTAATTAAATTCATAATATAATAATCATAATTACCAAAAAATTAACAATAAAAATTAATACAAATAGACCGAACAAGGACCCTTTTTACATGATTAGAAATAGAATCTTAAAAGATTATAAATAAATTATGATAGTGTTAGCTTTTTTATATGTTAAACATGACTCAACAAATAATGAAATAAAAAAGTGTAAGCAATCAAAATACTAGTATGTTAGCTTAAAACGCGTTTCACATGTTAAACAAATGTAACATATTTAAATTAAAAATACAATATCTATTTATTTTTAAAGTTTAATGATCAAAATATATAAAAAATTATTACAAATATAAATTTCAATCTTGTACCAAAGTTTAGAAAAACACACTTAACTCGAGCAACTATGAACTATTGCTTTTTAAATACATGAAAACTCACTTAAAAAAAAAAATCAATGAACTCAAATGTCGTTTGTTTTACATCTAATATTATATCTATGTATCGAAGATATATATATATATATATATATATATATATATATATATATATATATATATATATATATATATAACACATATTATAT
>Ga0209589_1002723_pt1 | contig 30801 bp, 40 predicted proteins | sample CowpeawhiteBW_FD_187525 | JGI IMG/M metagenome (GOLD analysis project Ga0209589, IMG submission 187525) | Root nodule microbial communities of legume samples collected from California USA - Cow pea white BW (SPAdes) (version 2) | ecosystem: Host-associated > Plants > Roots > Nodule | place: USA...
TAATTAAAAAAAAAAAAAAAAAACAGAAACGGAATGTACAAATTCACATCCGTTTAATTATATATAAACTTTAGACATGTTGTAATAGCAACAAAAAATCATATGTTAATATCTTTTCAGTAATTAGATAATATATTGTGTAAAACAAATTTAAGTTTAGAAGTTGTAATGATCAAACATAATATTAATTTTTTTACAAAGACAAGATTTATATATTCTTGAAATTATGAAAATAATGATGTCATGACCGTATTTAAAAATTATAGAAATAAAATTTATGCTTTATTTTGCAATTATTTATTTTATTTTATTAGAATAGTTAATTCAGACATTTAACAGATAAATTGTTAAATTAGATTTTAGAAAGAGTTATTTACCAAAACTTTGTTATATACAATATATAATACCACTAAAGTAAAAAGTTATATCATTTCATGCACATTATCTAAATTTCTTATCCAAAAGTCATTCTAATAAATGTTAAAAGAACTCATTATGAAAAATATATAACAAATATATCCTACGTAAAACTCACTATCCTATCAACAAATACTATTTCCTCCATGAACCAGCAACAAGAATCATATTTTATACATTTTAAAATAGTAAAATAATTGGTATATTCTATAAGGAAGCGAGAAAGAAAACCTTCTACAAATTAATCATACATAAATTATTATTTTGTAAAAGTTATATGTAATTGGAGAATTTGTTCCACTAATTTAAAACTGAAGTGAATAGAAGAAAAAGTGAATACAATTTGGAAGTGGAGACCTAATCCAACCACTCCCGATAAATAAATCTTTCTCGTACAACATTTCTTAGAGCATAAAGTGCACTTCCTAATTGTCTTTTACTTTCAAGACACACTTCAATTCTCACTATGTGTAGTTTGTAAAATAACATTCTCTACGAAACTCAATAAAGTGAAATTTGTGTCCTTTTTTTCTTTTTCTTCTGGAATTATGAACTCGCCTTGAAAGGGATAGTTATTAGCATACTTATAAAACTATTTTACCCACAAAATTTTCAATCCAACATTCACCTTTTTTTTTTTTTATATTTTTTTTTCTTTCTTTTAAATTTTTTTTTTTTTTTTTTATACTTCTTTGTCGTTCTCTTGAAGTTCTATTATTTTTTATTGGTGTGTTTTCAACTGACAACCCTTAGTTTATGGGGCAGGTGTCATCCATTTAACTTAATAAAATGTTTTGGAGGGTCATAAATCATAATATAACTCAAAATTATGATATAAAGGTCTGATTAGTTTTTGTGTGTGGATGACATGGACTGGGACTAGATTAGGTATGGCCAACTGCAACTTTGAAAGTGCATTCTAACCACCATCTTAATTGCTGAAAAGATGTATTATAGTACAAAACCATTATTTAAAACATTAATTATCATCTATTAGCATTGTTTATCGTTTGGTCTCCCATATGTAATAAGTAGAAATAGAACATACCTTCTATTTCTCCTTATTACATACCATTGGGTTTATTATAAATAATTCAACTGTTTGGATTTAAGAATTAAAGTATTTGCTATTACTATATGATAACTTGCTACAAAGTATTATAAAGTAAATAATTTTATTAGTTATTAGTATTTGTTAATGAAGAAAGTTATATTTATAATCTCTTTCATCTCTTTTCCAAATTTATCGCTTAGTCATTTTTATATCCTGATACAATAAATACCGTTAAGTAAAGAAAAGTAATTATTGAATTAGTTATGTTCCTGTAGAGAACAAACAAGACAAGTTAGGCATAAACATCACCTCATCCATGTAGTCCGTTATCTCTTCAGTTGGCTTCTTCCCGGTTGATATATGTCAGCTTGGACCCAGGAGGGGTTACCTGCAGAAGGGACTCCGAAGCTTAAGTAAGTCAAAGCTCTCAAAAGGTCAAATCAGTGATTAATGAAGTAATGAATGCGTACCTTTAATTATTGGGATCCACGTGTATTTATAGAGTATTAATTATGTCTGGTTAGGCCATGGGCCGGGCCTTGGCTTGGGCCTTAATTAGGGCTGTAAGTGGGCCTGGGCCTTAACCCAGGCCCTTAGGTGGACCCATTGAATACCAGGGGGCTTTGATTCTGCTAAGTATATTGGAGTTGTCGGCCTAAGCCGATTACTTTCCTTGGCAGATTGTGTTGGTCACGTGTTGTCTTATGCAGGTTGTTCCTTTAGATGTTTAGGCTATCGGTTTAGGCCGGTTAGGTTTGGGTTGGCTCGGCCTAGGCTGATTACTTGAGTGCTTTGGCATATATGTATCGTTTCATTACTATTTGGTCAAGTTGGCTAGGTGTGGTACACCAGTCCCTCAACCTTGGCCGATATTGGTGTCGGTCAAGGGTGATATGTGTTGGTATGTTAACAGGATCGGTTGGGTGTTGTACACCAGTCCCCCAGTCTTTAAGTGTGATGAACAGTGTTAAGGCTAAAGGTGATAAAAGGTTGATGGTTGGTGAAGGGATGTCAGGGGTCAAATCAGGGGGGTTTTGGCGCCATCATTTTTAAGAGTCATGTCTTTTGTAATGATTATGTCGATTGGTATGGATTGTTGTTTTGGCGGGAAGGGTTTTTGCCGTTTGGAATTCTGGCCTATAAATATGGATTTCAAAACAAGTAAGGGTTTACTGGTTCATTTGTGAGAATTTCTTATTCAGAGATCTTGTGTGCATTTTCTTGTCCGATCAGTTCCCAATTCCAGCCGACATCTTTCCAGAAACACGAGAAAAGGTATGTCTAGTAGTGATAGTGTGTCGTTGTCTACGTCTAGTAGTGAGAGTGTAGAGTCGGGGAGAAGTAGAGGTAGACAAGTTGACGAGGAGTGCACCAGTTCTGGAGGTATGGTAAGTGGAATCCCTATGGAAACGGTGAGGGAGGTCCGAGAAGATCCCCAAAGGAGTTGGCCGAGAGTAACTGGCCAGCCAAGGGCGGTTACGGGTGGGTGGCTGCCGATGTCCGTAATAAATCATCCTTATTCCGGTGGTCTCGCCTATTGAACTCTTGGTTGAATTGTACGCCTGTCATCGCAAAGGGTGTAAGCAGGGATATCGTTTTCCTGGAGAGGGTTAGCGCCATCGACCGTGTGTGTCACGGGCAAGAGGGGGCAACGGAAAAGTTCTTCTACATGTACATGTGTCACTTTTCTCAGCTACATGTGCGGTTGCCGCTAGATGAATTCACCATGGGTGTGTTGCGCGCGCTGGACGTGGCACCTACGCAGTTGCACCCGAACAATTGGGCTTACATGCAAGCCTTCCATATTTTGTGCCAATCCCTATATTTGGAGCCTTCACCTTATGCTTTTATGTACTTCTATGATATTAGACCCCGCCAATCGACTACTTGGCTGTCTTTGATAAATCGTCCCAGCATCAGCAGATTGGACGCATTTTCCCAATCCTTCAAGCATTTTAAGGACGGATACTTCAAAGTTGTGGTGAAGGAAGAGGGCAAGCCCTATTTCTTGAACGCAGATGGGAGTACAAAGTTCCCGTTTGGCTGGACGGGTACCCCTTCTCGGTACAAGGATATGGGGACCGACGAGTTGTCGGCGGGGGATAAGGAAGTGGTGGAGACGTTGATGAAGTTTGTTGATAAGTTGCCCACTAAGGGCCTAGTTAGAGTTTATAATTCGGTGCATCCGATTATAGATATTGAAGGTATCTGTTTGTTACTTAAACTGTGTTAATGATTCTAAGTTGTTTTAAACTGGGTTTAATATGTTATTGTAGGGCACATGGCGCAATCGGGAAAGAAGAATTTGGCGCTCTTCCAATCGTTGAGGAAGGAGATGGCCGCTAAAGCTAAGGTAGCTGGGACGACTAATGTTCCCAATCTGCAAGAGTCCGTGGTGGAAGTACATGTGCATGGCGGAACGAAGAGGAAGGGTGAGTTACCGCCTCGTCCTGGCAAGGGGAAGGATGTGAAGAAAGTGAGGGCAGCCCTACTCGGGGCGGGCCGGCTGGTGGGGCGGGGTCGGCTAGTGGGGTGAAGGGACCGGGGTCCAACTTGATCGAGTTGCCAGAGATATCGGCCAAGAAAGATATCGCGATTAACCTCCCAGATACCATTATAAATTCTATTGATGGTATGGAGGCGGACTATATCGTGAGGACGATGGTGGAGTTCGGAAGCAAAGCCTTGATATTAAGTCGCCGTGTGGGGTCTTTATATCAGTGAGAGGTGAAGGAGGGAGGTCGTGAAAATGTGGAAGAGTTGCAGGGGAAAGTCGACAAGTTTGAGGAAGAGAGAGTTGCATGGAAGAAGGAAAGGGAGGGTTGGGAGGAAGAGAGGAAAAAGGTTGGCAACCTGGAAGGTTCGCTGTTTGGACTCAGAGGGAAAATTGAAGAAGAAAGTAGAAGAGTTGGAGGAAGATTATGACGAGTTAAAAGACAAGTATGATGGTGCTGTTGTTGAGCTTGATGACTTGAAGAATTGCATTATACAGGAGCACATCAACGGCTTTGAGAAGGGACTACGTCATGTGGCCTTTTTCCATCAGGAGGTTGACATTACGGACTTAAAGTTTGACGTGAACAAGGACGTTATTGATGGGAAGCTCGTCAAGGAAGATGGAAGCAGTCCGGATGAGGAGGCAGAAGAGAAGGCGGCTGAAGAGGAGAAGGAAGCGGGTGATGCCGAGGAGGTGGCCCTTGATGTAGCAGAATAAGACTTTTATTTTCATTGATTCGAAGATATTATTTGAGCCTATGTCTGTAATAGTTGGTACATTATGTTACGTTGGTACACTTCTTTTGCATTTATGTTTAATGTGATTAATGTTCTGTATGTTATTGTGTGTGATGGGTTTTGATGATTTGTGGTGTATGTATGGCGCGATTGATTGTATGTTAAGGGTGTTTGACCCATGGCGCTTACTTGTGGTAAGGGTGGGGAACATAAACGAATAAACCACAAGTTAAGGGTGTTCGACCCAGGCCGCTTACTTGTGGTAAGGGTGGGGAACTTAAACGAATAAACCACAAGTTAAGGGTGTTCGACCCAGGCCGCTTACTTGTGGTAAGGGTGGGGAACTTAAACGAATAAACCACAAGTTAAGGGTGTTCTACCTAGGCCGCTTACTTGTGGTAAGGGTGGGGAACTTAAACGAATAAACCACAAGTTAAGGGTGTTCGACCCAGGCCGCTTACTTGTGGTAAGGGTGGGGAACTTAAACGAATAAACCACAAGTTAAGGGTGTTCTACCTAGGCCGCTTACTTGTGGTAAGGGTGGGGAACTTAAACGAATAAACCACAAGTTAAGGGTGTTCGACCCAGGCCGCTTACTTGTGGTAAGGGTGGGGAACTTAAACGAATAAACCACAAGTTAAGGGTGTTTGACTCAGACCGCTTACTTGTGGTAAAGGTGGGGAACTTAAACGAATAAACCACAAGTTAAGGGTGTTCGACCCAGGTCGCTTACTTATGGTAAGGGTGGGGAACTTAAACGAATATGAAAGTAAAAATATAGGAAAATCATATAGTTGAAAACCCTTTGTTTTATTTATTGAATATTGGGTGCCTCGTTAAAACCTCCCTGGCCAAAATCCTCCTTAGGGAAAAAAGACCAAGTAAGGAAAAAGAGTACACCCTGGGTTACAAGTATTAGGCTCAATGCAGTATACATTTAACTGAAATAGAATTTTAGGTGGGACACATTCCAAGTGTTGGGTATCTCTTCCCCAGATAAATGTTCAAGGCGATAAGCTCCTCCTCCTGCGTCTTCACGTATGCGGTATGAGCCGTCCCAGTTGGCGGAGAATTTGCCATCTTTCTTTCTTGCACTGATGGCCATTCTCCATACTAAGTACCCGGTTACGAACGATCGTGGATGTAGGTTTGCGTTATATTTTCCGGCAGCTCTTCGTTTGGTGGCTAAGTTGCGTATTTGGGCTTTTTCTTTGAGTTCGGGTAGGAGGTCGAGATGAATGGCCATGTTTTGGTGGTTGTGGGTTGGGTCGTACAGTTCTCGGTGCAGGGATGGCTCGCTAATTTCGATCGGTATCATGGCGTCTGCACCGTAAACTAGGCTGAATGGGGATTCGTTTGTTGATGATTGAGGGGTACACCTGTAAGCCCAGAGCACTTCTACTAACTCTTCGGGCCATCAACCTTTGGCGTTATCTAATCTCTTGCGCAATTCCACCTGGATAACTTTGTTGGCTGCCTCTGCCTGTCCATTTGTTTATGGGTGCTCTACAGAACTTGTGATGTGTTTGATGCCTAGACCAGTGTAGAACTTGGCTAGTTCCTTATCTATGAATTGTCGGCCATTGTCGGTGATGATAGTGTGCGGAACACCATATCTACATATAATATCTTTCCAAACGAACTGCTGAACTTGCTGAGCTGTGATGGTGGTTAGCAGTTTGGCTTCTATCCATTTTGTGAAATAGTCCATGGCTACAATTAGGAATTTTACTTGGCCCTTGTCGGGGGAGAAGGGGATAGTATGGAATTGAGTTGTTCTTGTTTTTGGTGGATGAGGTTGCCATGTTTTTTACATGGTTTGCACTTTTTGATGTAGTTCTGGCAGTCTGCTTTTATAGTCGGCCAAAAGTAGTCGGCTCTGAGGATTCTAGTAGCCATAGTGCGTGCGCCGGAATGGTAGCCACAAATGCCTTCGTGTAACTCCTTAATGATATATTGCTCTTGTTCTGTAGTGACACATTTGAGAAGTGGTTGGCCATATCCGCGTTTGTAGAGGTCGTCGCCTATCATGGTGTACCTGGCGGCCTTAGCCAGCCAAGTTTTGTCCGCATCTTGCGGGGGGTTGTCGGTTTTTAGATATTGGATATAGGGAGTGGTCCAGTTGTGGTTTTGGGGAGGGGCAACATTGTTGGCTGGGGTATGGGTGAGATTTTGATAGGTGTGTGTAATGGAGGGTGTAGATAATGTTTGCTGTAATAGGGATCGGTGGCAGCTTTTTAATTTGGTGCTGGCTAATTTGGAAAGGATGTCAGCTCTGATGTTGTCGGTCCTGGGGATGTGTTCGATGCGGACTCGTTCAAAGGCGGATTGAATGACTGCGTGAACCAGATGGTAGTATTGGAGAATGATGGGGTCTTTAATTTGAAACTCGTCGTTCAGGTGCCCTACAGTAAGTTTAGAGTCGGTTTTGCATGTTAACGTCTTGACACCAACTTCGCGGGCAAGGGAAAGGCCGGCGAGAATGGCTTCGTATTCGGCTTGGTTGTTTGATGTTTTGAAGGCAAAGTGAAGGGATTTTTCAATGAGGATGTCGTTAGGCCCTTCTAACACGATGCCGGCACCGACACCTTTTGGATTCGAAGAACCATCTACATGAAGCGTCCACTGGTCTTCTGTGGGTGCGTGCTGGAGGTCATTGACAAAATCCATGAGGCATTGGGCTTTAATGGGGCCATGGGGTTCGTAGCGAATGTTAAATTCCGACAGCTCGATGACCCAAGACGACATCCGTCCGGCTAGATCTGGTTTTTGCAATATTTTTTGGATTGGGTAGTCGGTTTTGACGATGATGCTGTGGTTTTGGAAGTATGGGTGTAGACGGCGAGCTGCATGGACCAAGGATAGGGCCAACTTCTCCACCATTTGATATCGAGTTTCAGGATCTTGCAGCGTTCTACTAACGAAATAGACAGGATGTTGCGTGCCCTCTATTTCTTGTACGAGCGCGGCGCTGACGGTGTGGTCGGTGGCTGTGATGTATACGAGGAGAGGTTGGTGAGTGTCCGGCTTGTGGAGGATAGGTGGTGAGGTTAGGGTGGTTTTCATTTTTTGAAAGATTTGTTCACAATCGTCAGTCCACGTGAACCGGGTGGATTTCTTTAGGAGTTGGACTATGGGTTGGGTTTGTTCAGCCAGTTTGGGTAGGAAGCGGGAAATGGCTATGAGGCGGCCTATGAGGCGTTGGACCTCTTTGATGGTAGTAGGATTGCGCATCTCAATAATTGCCTTGCATTTTTCGGGATTGGCCTCTATGCCGCGCTGGGTCAACATGAATCCGAGAAATTTACCACGGTCGACTCCGAATACACACTTGTCGGGGTTAAGGCGAAGGTTGTACTGACGCAGTGCGGAGAAGACCACGGAGAGGTCTTGGGCATGTTGGTGGTGGCTTGGAGACTTGACAACCATGTCGTCTACATACACTTCGACACATTGTCCCATCAGATGGCTGAAAACCTTGTCCATTAGCTGTTGGTAGGTTTCTCCAGCGTTCTTAAGACCAAAAGGCATAACTTTATAGAAGTAGTTGGCATCGTCCGTGATGAAGGCGGTCTTGTTCATGTCAGATGCGGCCATGGGGATTTGGTTGTACCCTGAATATGCATCCAAAAAGCTAAGCACTTTATTCCCTGCCGCCGTCAACAAGTCGGTCGATATTGGGTAAGGGGTAGGCATCGCGAGGGCATGCCTTGTTTAGATCCGTGTAGTCTACACACATCCGCCATTTGCCATTGGCTTTCTTCACCAAGACTACATTGGAAAGCCAAGTGGTGTATTGAGCTTCTTCGATGAATCCGACGTTCAGTAACTTGTCGGCCTCAGCCTTAGCTGCTAGGTGGCGTTCTTCGCCAAGTTTGCGTTTTTTCTGGGATTTGTAGCGGGCTTCCTTGTAGATGGATAACTTGTGGGATCCTACCAGGGGGTCTACTCCAGGTAAGTCAGCGGCGGACCAGGTGAAAAGGTCGGTGTTGCTGACAAGGATCGGTGTGATGATGACACGCTCGTCAGAATTCAAAAACAGTGCCTAAGTTGATGGAGTGGCCATTGGGGAGCTCTAGAGGGGAGGTCTCCTCAACAGGTTCGAGACGGACATCCCGACCAACTCTGGGGTCTAGATCCTCGCTTGATAGGGCGATGTCGGAGTCAGGTGGTCGCTTAATGTGGTTGGTTTGTTGGATGGGGAGTTGTGGGCGCAGGCTGGCCATGTAGCATTCGCGTGCAAGGCGTTGGTCGCAGTGGACGGTGAGGATGTCACCAGAAGGGGATGGGAATTTCATGGCCAAGTGGGGGATGGAGACAACAGCGCCCAGGGTGTTGAGGGAAGGACGACCCAGAAGGACATTATAGGATGTTGGTGCGTCGACGATAAGAAAGCGGATTGGGATGGTTTTGGTTTGGGTTCCCTCACGAAACACGGTGTAAAGGTCGATGTAGCCGTGGGTGGATACTTGTTCGCCAGAAAAGCCATAGATTGGTTCGTCATATGGGACCATAGCAGTGTCCAGGAGTTGGAGTTTTTGGTAGGTGGCCCAGTAGAGAATGTCAACGTAGCTGCCCTGGTCGACAAGGACTTTCTTAACGGCGTAGTTTTTGATTTCAACGGTGATGACCATGGGGTCATCTTGTTGATGGTCGTGGCCGTGAAAGTCGTCGTCTTTGAAGATGATGGGAGGCATGCGACGTCTGTGGTGGGAATGAGTGATATGGTTTATGGATTGGATATGGCGGAGGTGTTTCTTTCTGGCAGAAGAGGTGGATCCTCCACTAGTGAAGCCACCAGAGATGGTGTTGATAGTGCCACGTAGGGGATGATCGGTGGGGGTGATGTCGGTACGGGCCGGTTGGGGTTCCTGGTTAGTGGGTTGAGCTGGGCGTCTGTCGTGGCGAGGGTCGTGTGCAGGGCGTCTGTGGTCGGATCGAGGTGGGTGGCGGGATCGAGAGGGATGGTCATCCCTGCAGATGAAACGGCTAAAGTGGCCATCATGGACCAGTTCTTCTATCTTATCCTAGAGTGCTTTGTAGTCTTCTGTAGTGTGACCATGATTGCGGTGGTAGCGGCAATACTTGGTCATATCAGCATTAGGAGGTGTGATTGTCTTGCATGGTGGAGGGATGAGGTCAACTTGTAGGGCCTCATCAAGGATGCGGGAGCGGGCTACAGTAAGAGGGGCATATCTGGTGAAGCGGGGTTGGAAGGGCTCGCATGGGCGGGTATCAGGGCGGGGAGGTTGTGGGTTAGGGTTGGCGATGGTGGCTGTGTAGTCATTGCAGAATTTGGTATGGAGGGTCTGCATTTCCTCCATGCGGACATAGTCGGCCGCACGCAATTTAAGTTCATGCATAGAGGCAGGTGGGTGAAGGTAGACGTTGTTGGCGAAGGGGCCGGGTTGTAGGGTAAGTGCGATGCACTGTAGGATCATCTCTTGGTTGAGGTGTGGGGTGCGAAGAGCTGCCTTACTGAAGCGATCTATGAACGCTCTGAGTGGTTCGCCTTGTTCTTGTCTAATGCTCAGAAGGGAGATTGTGGTAGTTTGGTGTGGACGGCTGCCAGCGAAATGGGTGGAGAACATATGGGAGAGAGCGTCGAAGCTGTCGATGGAGTAAGGTGGAAGGGTTGTGAACCATTCTAGAGCAGGGCCCTTGTGGGTGGTGGGGAAGGCCTTGCAGAAGGCCGCGTCTTGGGACGTGTACAAGGCGACATGGGTGATGTATACTTTGAGGTGTTCATCGGGGTTGGTTTCACCGGTATAGCGGTCCAGTGTGAAGGGTTCCCACTGGGCAGGAAAAGGGGTGTTGGCGATAAAGTCGATGAAGGGATGGTGACGTCTGGGCTGGTGAGGTGGGAGTAGATGAGGTGGGATGGGATGGTTGATCATAGCGGGGAAGGTGAAGGTAAAGTTGTGAGGGGGGATGTGGGTTGTTGGAAGGTATTACGGGTTATAGGGTGGAACATGTGTAGCGTGCAGGGTGGTGGGTATGTTGTAGGGGATCTGGGTGGTGGGGAGGGTAGCAGCAGGGGTTGGGGCTGCAGTATGTCCTGGTTGAGTGGACGGGAGGTGAGTGGGATAGGTGGAGGGAATGGGTTTCTGCTGGGTGGTGGTGAAGGTATGAGGGGTGGGGTTGTATTCGCTTTCTTCTTTTGTGGGCTGGAAGGCCGGGGACCTTGCAGCCTTAGATGCCTCCTTGGCTTTTCCCTTCAAGGTGGGATCAACTTCGATCTTTTGCCTAAGGCGAGAGTTCTCTTGTCGCAGCGCCTCCATCTCATCAGCGTTGCGTTTCTTCAGATCTGTTAGCTCTTGTTGCATCTTCGCCTGGCCGTCCAGGATGGCGGCCAGGTCAGGGGTGATGTTGGCGGCTCCTAAGGGACCAACACCAACCTGCTTGTTAACTCCAGCTCTACTGCGGGTTGAAACCATCTTCAGAGAAAAACGGGTATTAAGGTGTTGTCTCGTGCCCCACGTTGGGCGCCAATTGTTCCTGCAGAGAATAAACAAGACAAGTTAGGCACAAGCATCACCTCACCCATGTAGTCCGCTATCTCCTTAGTTGGCTTCTTCCCGATTGATATATGTCAGCTTGGACCCAGGAGGGGTTACCTACAGAAGGAACTCCGAAGCTCAAGTAAGTCAAAGCTCTCAAAAGGTCAAATCAGTGATTAATGAAGTAATGAATGCGTACCTTTAATTATTGGGGTCCACGTGTATTTATAGAGTATTAATTATGCCTAGTTAGGCCATGGGTCGGGCCTCGGCTTGGGCCTTAGTTCGGGCTGTAAGTGGGTCTGGGCCTTAACCTAGGCCCTTAGGTGGACCCATTGAATACCAGGGGGCTTTGATTCTGCTAAGTATATTGGAGTTGTTGGCCTAAGCCGACTACTTTCCTTGGCGGATTGTGTTGGTCACGTGTTGTCTTATGCAGGTTGTTCATCTAGATGTTTAGGCTATCAGTTTAGGCCGGTTAGGTTTGGGTTGGCTCGGCCTAGGCTGATTACTTGAGTGCTTTGGCATATATGTATCGTTTCATTACTATTTGGTTGAGTTGGCTAGGTGTGGTACATGTTTCATCCTCATCCTCGTCATACATGTTTTTTTACTATTTCAATTTCAATTAATTAATTTTTATAAAATAATAAAAAATTCTTGTAAAGGAAACATAATAATATCAAATATTCGATATCAAAATATTTAGAAAGAAATTATAATTAAATAGATTTCAAAATAGAATACTAAATAAAATTTCAAGAGAATGAAAATATTTATTAAATTTGCAAAAGTTAATGAAATAAAGTTGATAAAATTTTAAAATATATTAAAAAAATTACAAAATGAAAACATATGTTGAAATTTAAAAAAATTGTAAAGGTCTCTTTACTCTCATTCTTTAAATTCTAATGAAATATCTTTTTTTATATGCTAATAAAAATTGTAATACACCTCTTGAATGAAATCACACAAATAACAAAGATTAGACTAATAATAATTAAAACTTAGCATATAAGCTTTTGAACTTTAATATATGTTAGATGATAATAAACAAGATTCTTGATAATAACATTAAATTATTATATTATAGTAAATAAGTTTTTTTGTACAAGTGTAGCGATATAATTACACTTATGATAATGAGTTAGAAAATAGAAAATAATTATATAAAAAATATCAAAGCAATATTCTACATGATAAAAATAAATAATAAGTAAAAAATATTAAACAGAAGTAAAAACAATGTGTCTTAGAAATAGTTTGATACACCATTGAATGAAATCGTACAAAGATAAACAAATGTATAATTAAATGTATGATAAGATGAAAAATCTCTTAGAGATTTAAGAAAAATTTTCATATATCAAACTAGTCAAACTGTTGAGAAATAATGAAAATTGTTTTAACAAAACAAAAAAATTTATTCAAATGAAACAAAAAATAAGTATTATAGTAAATGAAGGATTTAAGCTATTGAACACCTAAATTAAGAGTTAAACATTCTCATGTGAAAAAGTGTCTCAATTAGGTTCTTTTCAGACAAAAATTACTAATGTCGTTAACGGTGTGTCACATGTCAATTTGTGATTTTTTAAATTTTAAAAATTAATTTTTTTAGCAAAAATAATTTTACTTAATTAGAACATATTTAGCAAACAGATTAAAACATATTTTAATTATTAAAAAAATTGGGACAAAATTGAATTGAAGACACATAAGTAGAGACTAAATTAAATCAATAGAAATATATGAAGACTAAATTGAAATCAAGACAATGACACTGACATGTGGCATTGTCCTGCCACGTGACACTTAGAATACCTTTTGTCACATCAAGAACTTGACACGTGGCAAAAAAAAATTGTAAAAAAAATTAAAAAAATTAAAAAACCATATATTGACACATGGCACACTGTTAACAACATTAGTAATTTTTGTCTAAAAGGGACTTAATTAAGACGTTTTTTTCAAAAGTTGGGATTGAATTGACATTTTTTAAAAGCGTGGACCAGATTGACACATCTCTACCAAAGTAAAAATCATCCGAGTAATAAAACCTTAAAAGAAATAGAAATATTTGAATTTGAGATATAAAAAATATTTAATGTGCATATATCATTTAAATAGGTGCACAAAAGTTATGCATTGATTTTATGGTAAGCCAAATAATTAGAAAAGAGAGAAAAAAAAATGTGCACCTAACAGAAAAAGAAAGGTTATCATAAAAATAAAGACTAAGAAATTTTATATATATATATATATATATATATATATATATATATATATATATATATATATATATATATATATATATATATATATTGTTGTACTGCACCTAGGCGGCCTAACATAACTATATGGTAAATTTCGCCTACAAAGCCGGCAAGAATGCAAACAGTTACCAAATGAATCAACGGACAAGCATAAGCGGACCAGGCTGCCTACTTCAGAGGACAGGATGGCATCTGTCTGCCATTCTAGACTTAGAATATTGATACAAACCCCCTAAGACCAACAATCATTGAATTAAGGGGGCCTGGGCCAGGCCTAGGCCCACCTATGACCCAATCAATAACCCAACCCATGACAAGGTCAAACGTAATTAATAAACTATAAATACGCGTGTACCCCATCAATTAAAGGTATGCATCCATTAATCCCTTAATCACAAGATTTGACTTTCTGAGAATCTGTTGGCTGACTTGATCGTTGGAGTCTTCTCTGCAGGTAACCCCTCATGGGTCCAAACCGAAGTAGTAGTAGATGGCATATGCGAGCCGAGAGGAAGCCCACCAGAGAGATTGTGATTGAGGTAAGGTGATATTTGTGTTTGACATCTCTTATTTGATCTCCGCAGGAACAATTGTTAATAAACTATGAATATTTTAGTAATTAAATAGGGACGAGACGATGTATAAACTTATCTCCACACCCAATTGAAAAAATTTGGTATTACTTACCCATACCTAATCAATGTAGCGATTCTCCATTAAAACATGAACAAGTTCAAACAATACTCAAGAGTACCTGCCTCACAAGAGTTAGACAACCAAACAACAAAATGAAACAATGAAATCCCTCATCAATGCTCATAACCCTCATAAATGTGCTTGGGAAGTTGTTTAGTTATGTTAATGTAATAACTAACTTTATACAAGGTTGTCGAGTTAGAAGAGGACTATAACAACTATCAACATTGGAACAAGTTAAAATACTCAAACTCATTCATTCATCACATCGATCTACCAACACTCTATTTATGAATTTCGAGTTTAGGAGGCTTATGTATTTTCCGTTATTTGAGATTACATATGATATGCAATATTATTTAATAATAACATATAATAAATCTAAGGCTTAAATACTTTTTTGGTCCTCATTTTCGTAGTGTTTGTTGTGGATGATCCTCATTTTGACAAAATGTTTAAAATGATCCTCATTTTCGCAATTCGTGTTTTATTTGGTCCTTTTTTGTAACGTCGTTTAAATCATTAACGAAGCATTGTACAGGTGGCACGGTTTGTATTAGAGTGTGTTACGTGTACTGTACAAGTGTGGTAATTAAATATTTGGGGATAAATAAGTGAGCTAAGGTTTTGGTATGGAATGTTTGGGCAGTTGGTGAGTTTTGGCAATCTTGTTCCTCCATTCCCAATTGGTGTTGCTGCAATCTTCTTCTTCCTGCAATCCCATTATATAGTTATGTTACGGTCTCAATCTTCTTCCTTTACCTCTGGTTGTAATCGTTGGAGACAACCGTGTTGTATCACTTTGTGCACTGTTGGTAGAAAGTTTTGGGTACAATCTATTTTTATTTTTGTGTTAATAATAAATTGATTTTAATTTTTGGTTTATTGATTTACAGAGTGGTGGTTCCAATAATGTGGGCTGCAACTTTTTCAAATGGTGGTGTTGATGAAAAAGATGCCATCATCATGACACAAATAAGGCAGATTAATGATTTGGAGAAGTCATTGAAGGTTGTTGAGAAGAGGCTGCAATTAGTAATAGGGTTCACTTGTGTTGTTATTGTATTATTCGTACTGTTATTGTGTGTAATCTTTTAAAGTCCAATATGTTTTGTACTATTGCTAAATGAAGAAATGGATTAGTTTGATTATGTTGATATTAGTCCCAACATGTTCAAAATGACATCTTATCTGAGCATTGAAGTAAGTGATATTGATCTAAGCTTGGGAAAAATTAAATTGATCTAAGTCTGGAAGAAGTTAAATTCATAACATTAATTCATCCTTATCAAAATGCACTACATCAATGTTTGACAAAACTGAAATTGAATGAAGTTTAAGGAAAGTCAAAATGCAGAACATCAATAATGAATTCTACATCAGAAATTCCAAAAAATAAATAAGATGTTTGTGGCTGCTATCATGGCCTCCTCCTAATATGTAATTTCATCCTAAACGGTTGAGATGGTTCTTCTAGTGTTGGTAGTGGTGTTGTTTGACTCTCCACTTCATTCCTTGGTGGTTGAGTTGTTTGAGTTTCAGCAGTTGGTGCATTCTCAGCAGTTTGGGCATCTAGTGCAGTCTCAGCAGGTGTTGCAGCTGCTCATCCACGGGCTTATCTGGGCAATATTCCTGTTATGTCCAATTTGACGGCATATGCTACATTTTTTTTCTATGACCTCCTTTGCTGATATGTGTGTTATCCTTTCTCAACTCCCACTCTTCCAACCTTCTTTTTTTCTTGGGTCTTCTTGGTAAGATCCTCTTATGTAGTGGATGAAAATCAAGGTAGGGAGTTCTTTCCCATAAGACTTCACCATTAACTGGAAAGATGAGGGATTGATATATTTCTTCATAGATGGATCTCCTGAAACAGATTAGTATGAAGTCCTTAACATTGACATTGATGAAATTCATTGCTGCAATAGCATGACAGCAATGGATAGCAGTCAGAAGCCATTTCCTACAACTGCAATGTTGAGCATCCATATTCATTGTGTACTTATCTCCAACCATGGATGGATATGTGCCTCACTTCAAATAGCTTTTCTCCTGATATCATGTATTTGTATAGTAATCAGGTATTTGTATAGTAGAGATACCTTGGAGGTATAACAATAAGGTATTTGTAAGCATCAATATTTAATTCTTTAATTGTTAACATCACTCTTTTCCAAACTGCTGTGTGTATGCTCCTAACAGCCTTCCACATCAGTATCTTTAATTTTTGGCGAGAGAATCTTTTTCTAAAATTTGCATACAGATATCTCATGCAAAACCTATGCTCAGCGGTGGGTAATAGGTCCTGAATGGCAGACACTAATCCTGTGCAATGATAAGATTATTAGTACTTACAACATTAAACAAAAATTAATAAATTGAACATAATTTAGAAACCATGCAGACACAAACTGAACCCCACATACAGACACAAACTACACAAAATCATGGAAGTAATTTAGAAACCATGCAGAACATCACAACAATCGAAAGATAAACAAACCCCAAAATAGAATTACGAAAACCCTAACCCAAGAGCAAACACAACCCAGAAAACCCTAATTGCAAATGAAGAGCGCAACTGCAATCCAATGATGAAATGACAAGTATTAGCTGCTTTCTCTGCAAATCCGAGCTCAAGAAAGACGAAGATGAAGAAATTTCCCTAATTGCAAAATTTCCCCTAAATTAAAAAATTAACATTAATTAGCCATATGTACAGTACACGTAACACACCCTAATACAAACCGTGCCACCTGTACAATGCTCCGTTAACGATTTAAACAGCGTTACAAAAAATGACAAAATGAAACACGAATTGTGAGAATGAGGACCGTTTTAAACATTCGGTCAAAATGAGGACCATTTTAAACATTTTGTCAAAATGAGGACCATCCGCAACAAACACTATGAAAATGAGCACCAAAAAGGTATTTAAGCCTAAATCTAATTTCTGATTAAATAATATAATAGTTATAAATTATCTACTATAATTCCATAATTCAAGCAATCACTCGCCTATATAAGGAAATAATAGATTAAATGGAAAGTATTTTGAGAGAAATAAAATCTCTTCTCTATTTTTAATATAGCACATATTGGCCCAAGTCTAAAGAGGATTGTAAATACAAAGTAATCTTGTAGGGAGTACTCAAAATTTTCTTGTGGTCAGTGACGAATCTTTTAAAGGACTAGTGTGGGAGCCATGGTTCCCCTAAATTTTTTAAAATTAATATATTTATATATTTGAAAATTTTAAAGCTTTTTAAAATTTGTAAGTTATATGTAGTGTATATACCGGAAATAGATGGAAATTAAATAAGATATATTTTAATTTCTTTTATAACACAACATTTAATATTAATAAATAATAAAACATAAAATAAAGTATAATAAAGAATAAAAATATTTATTAAGATATTTTTTATTTTTGTTTGAGTTTATCACATATTATACTCATCTTCTACCCTCATGTTTCATTTGTTTTCTTCCATTCTTGAAGAAAAAAAGAGTAACTTTCTTTTTATTTTACTTGATAGTGAAATATTAATTTAATAGTTAGTATTATCGTTTTAGTCTCATGAGCCTTTGTATATTCATTTGTTATGAATATAAAAGAAATAAAATAATGTACTATCTTTCTTCAAAACTAGTTTTTAATTGTGATTTAATTATTATAAATTTTTCTTTTAATAACTGTGTCTTTGAATTTTTTATTTGATTATGATAAATTATTTTTTGATCTTAAACTTAAGAAAAAAGATATATTGATGAAAAATAAAAGTATAGATTTATTCTTTAAAAGAATTGATTCAATTTCTTTACCTATTATGAAACATGATACTAATAATTTGTTCAATTAGAAGAGTCATTTCTTAAAATTAATTACAGGTAAAGAGTTTTATATGTATTTTTTGGAACGTAATTCGAGAAAATGACTTCAAATATAAAATTATATGTGTAATTTCTTTTGTGGTATTATAATTATTTTCTTAGTTATAGTTGTACTAAATTATTATGTATAATTTTTGAATAACAATAACTAAATATATAAATTTTAAGTATATTATTTTGACCCAAAATCATTAGTCAAAATTCTTCTCTGCTTATACTCTTTTTAATTTGAACGCAAGTAAATCCTTCATCAGTTCCTTTAACAATTTAACTATTAATTCTCACTGAGAGGAGCTTAAAATATGTGAGTCCTCTCTCCTTTCTACCTTGTCTCCTTTTCTAGGAAGAACACATCCTATTTCAACATATTCATAAGATGTACTGAACTCTTCATCTAATAAAAGTCTTTTAATAAAAACAAAAATTCTTAATCAAATTAACTTAAAGTCCATTCCCAATCCAATTTTTTCTTCATAATTGTATAATGTAGGAATAAATATAAGAAATTGCAAAAACATAATTTTTCATCATGTTTTTTAATCAAAGGACTGAAGAAAATTTAAATGAGATTCACAACAATAACGCTTAAAAACTCTTACAAATTTATTTTTAACTTTTCATTATCTTTCTCTTATTCCTAACCGACTTCACTTTGATCTCTATTTCATACTAACTTACAAACCATTGTTCTCTAGTTAAATTTTTTCTTTTAACTTGTACCACACTCAACCGATCCTGTTAACATACCAACACATATCACCCTTGACCGACACTTATATCGGCCAAGGTTGGGGGACTGATGTACCACACCTAGCCAACTCGACCAAATAGTAAACGATACATATATGCCTAAGCACTCAAGTAATCAGCCTAGGCCGAGCCAACCTAAACCGATAGCCTAAACATCTAGAAGAACAACCTGCATAAGACAACACGTGAGCAACACAATCAGCCAAGGAAAGTAGTCGGCATAGGCCGACAACTCCAATATACTTAGCAGAATCAAAGCCCCCTGGTATTCAATGGGTCCACCTAAGGGCCTGGGTTAAGGCCCAGGCCCACTTACAGCCCTAATTAAGGCCCAAGCCAAGGCCTGGCCCATGGCCTAACCAGACATAATTAATACTCTATAAATACACGTGGACCTCAATAATTAAAGGTACGCATTCATTACTTCATTAATCACTGATTTGACCTTTTGAGAGCTTTGACTTACTTAAGCTTCGGAGTCCCTTCTGCAGGTAACCCTTCCTGGGTCCAACTGAGGAAGAAGCCAACTGAGAAGATAGCGGACTACATGGGTGAGGTGATGCTTGTGCCTAACTTGTCTTGTTTGTTCTCTGCAGGAACAAAACAAAAATTTCATAGTCATTGGGTTGGATCTTGGGATAAGAATGAATTTTTTCATTAGGGATAACTTTGGATAGTAAAACCCGTCCTCGCCCGACCCTCTTTCCATCCCTAGAAGTTTCATGGAATGTAATGTTTGACATTTGGGTTACTGAAAAACTTTTGACCAAGTCTCCTTTTCTGCCCTATTTTATGCCTCATTTGCTTTTTGGTGCTTGTAGAGGTAACTTGGTATTCTTCGAAGTTTACTTCTAAAGAGTTGGTCAAAGAGTTTGTTTCGTCGTTTTCCACATGCTATGATGATTTGGTAGTTTATAATGGCTGAGACATGTAGTGGCAAGGATAGGGTGTATATGAAACCCAAGGTATATAGAGAGAGGATTTTGTTATCATGTACAATTTTTTTGTTAAGGAATTTGGTGTTACATTTATTGTTTTTGCCTTTGAATATGAAATTCTGTCAACTATGAAAGAAGTTCCTAACTAGTTGCATCCTAACAGTGAGTTGGTATCCTTGTATAACCCTTGTATAACGCTCATCATAATCCTCTTTTTTTCTATTTATACTTCTTCACTAAAAAACTTCAAGAGTCAATTTCTTAAACCATAAAGATGAAAAGTTAAAATGAAGTTTACTAAAGCTCTTTCAAGCTTCAAATAAGTAGCCATCTGTTGACTTTTCTTCTTCCTGGCACCTCATAAACTTAGCATTCTTTGAACACATAAAGAGCTTATGAAATCTAAGAATCAATGGAAACTGTTGAAAAACTTTAACAAATATTATGTCTAAATCACTACTCAACCTCAATTGATTTTAGGAAATTTCTTCCATTGTGAAGACTTACAAACATTACAAATATTCATATTCTCATTACTCTTCCCAAAATAACATCTAATCTTTCTCACATGTATGAATCTTTTTATAATTAATGTTATGTCTAAATCACTAATCATAGTCTATATATTTTTTTAAAAAAAGTTTTATGAATATTCAATAGTTAGACATGACCTCTTCAGTAATAATAAGATATTAGTATTAATTAAATTCTATAGCAAAGGTTGGTCTGTTGTAAGTGGGTTATGTATGAAAAAAAAGTGTGGCGGGAGGAGGAGATCTCACTAAAGGTAAGGCATTAAATTCTACAACATATATTAGTTATTAACAAAGTGAACGGATTGGATTCTTAGAAATCAAATTAAACATATTAGATTTTGTACCACACCTAGCCAATTCAACCAAATAATAATAATAAGCGATCATCATATCTACACGCGAAGTAATTCAGGTAATAGGCCTAGGCTGACCCAAGCCTAACCAGCCTGAACCGATAACCTAAGACGCTAAAAGGAATAACCAACCTAGGACGACGTATGAGCAATGGTGGCACAAGCCGCTAAAGGGGTAATCGGCCTACACCGACCACCCTAAGATACTTGACGAAATCAAAGCACCCCTGAAATCCAGTGAGCCCACAACAGTCGAGACTAAGGGCCTGGGCCTACCTATGGCCCAAACCAGGGCCCAACCCATGGAATGGGCAAACATAATTAATAATCTATAAATATACATGGACCCCACGAATTAAAGGTATGCATTCATTACTTCATTAATTACCTGATTTGACTTTTTGAGAGCCTTAGCTGACTTAAGCTTCGGAGTCCCTTTTGCAGGTAACCCCTCCCAGGTCCAAGCCGATATATGCCAAATGGGAAGAGGCCAACCGAGGAGATAACGGACTATATGGGTAAGGTGATACTTGTGCCTAATTGATCTTATTTGTTCTCTATAGGAACAATTGGCGCCCACCGTGGGGCACGAGATAAACACTTTACTACCCGTTTTCTCCGAAGATGGTTTCAACCCGTAGCAGAGCAGGAGTTAACAAGCAAGTTGACGCTGGCCCCTCAGGACCCGCTAACATCACTCTGGATCTGGCTGCCATCCTAGACGGTCAAGCCAAGATGCAACAGGAGCTCGCGGATCTGAAGAAACACAGCGCTGATGAGATGGAAGCACTGCGACAGGAAAACTCTCGCCTCAGGCGAAAGATCGAGGCCGATCCCACTCAAAAGGGAAAGGCCAAGGAAGCATCTGAAGCTGCAAGGTCCCCGGTTTTCCAGCCCACGGAAAAAGAGAGCGAGTACAATCCTACCCCACACACCTTCACCACCACCCAACAAACTCCCATCCTCTCAGCCCATCCCACCCACTTCCCCTCCACCCTTCCAGGGCACACTGCGGCCGCCACCCTTCCCACCACTCATGTTCCCTACAACATGTCCACAACCCTACATACTACTCATATCCCACCCTACAACCCTCACCACCTCCCTACAACCCACATCCCCCCTCATAACTTCACCTCCACCTTTCCCACCCTTGTCCACCATCCCATCCTCCTCACCTATTCCCATCCCACCAACCCAAACGTCGTCACCCTTTCACCAACTTCATCGTTAACACCCCCCTCCCTACCCAGTGGGAACCCTTCACACTGGAGCGTTACACTGGTGAAACCGACCCCGACGAACACCTTAAAGTCTACATCACCCATGTCGCCCTATACACCTCCCAAGACGCCGTCTTTTGCAAAGTCTTTCCCACCACCCTCAAAGGCCCCGCTCTTGAATGGTTCACGACCCTCCCACCTTACTCTATCGACAGCTTCGACACCCTCTCACACATGTTTACAACTCATTTTGCTGGCAGCCTCCCACACCAAACTACTACAATCTCCCTCCTTGGCGTCAGACAAGAACAAGGTGAGACGCTCCGGGCATTCATCGATCGCTTCAGCAGGGCTGCCCTTCGCACCCCACACCTCAACCAAGAAATGATTCTCCAGTGCATGGTCCTCACCCTTCAACTCGGCCCCTTCGCCAACAACGTCTACCTCCATCTACCTGCCTTTATGCATGAGTTGAAGTTGCGTGCCGCCGACTACGTTCGTATGGAGGAAATGCAAACCCTCCATACTAAATTCTGCAATAATTACACACCCACCACTGCCAACCCCACCCCACAACCCTCCCATCTTGATCTGAGACCACGAAAGCCCCGATAACCCCGCTTCACCATATACACTCCCCTCAATGTCCTCAGACCCCGCCTCCTTGATGAGGCCTTACAAGCCGACCTCATCCCACTGTCGCGCAAGACAACTACCCCCCAACACCGACATGATCAAATATTGCCGCTATCACCGCAACCATGGCCATACTACAAAAGACTGTAAAGCACTCCAGGATAAAATCGAAGAACTGGTGCGTGCTGGCCACTTTCCCCGCTTTATCCGCAGAGAAGATCACTCCTCTCGATCCCGTCATCCTCCTCGTCTTGACCACAAACGCCCTCCCCATGACTCTCATCACGATAAACGCCCCACCCAATCCACCAACCAAGACCCCCAACCGGCTCGCACCGATGTTACCCTCGCCGATCCTCCCTTACACGACACTATCAACACCATCTCTAGTGGTTTCGCTAGTGGAGGATCTACCTCTTCTGCTAGAAAGAAACACCTCCACCATATTTAATCCATCAACCACATTACCCATTCCCCACATGTCTCCCATCACCTTCACGGACGACGACTTCCACGACCTAGACCACCAACAAGACGACCCTATGGTCAATACTGTTGAAATAGAAAACTACGCAATTAAAAAAGTCCTCGTCGACCAAGGCAGTTTCGTCGACATCCTCTACTGGGCAACATACCATAAGCTTCAACTCCCAAACACAGCCATGGTCCCATATGATGAACCAATTTATGGCTTTTCTGGAGAACAAGTTTCCACCCGCGGTTACATTGACCTCCACACCGTCTTCCGTGATGGGGCCCAAACCAAGACCATTCCTATCCGCTTCCTCATCGTTGACGCACCCACATCTTATAATGTCCTCCTAGGCCGCCCCCTCGCTCAACACCCTTGGCACCGTCGTCTCCACCCCTTATCTGGCCATGAAGTTTCCCTCCCCATCTGGTGACATCCTCACCATCCATTGCGACCAACGCCTTGCATGCGAATGCTACATGGCCAACCTACGCCCACAACTCCCTATATCTCCCAAAAAAAATGCAAACTCGGTGAGGAGTGACGCCTAGCGGCCAAAGCTGAGGCTGATAAATTACTGAGCGTAGGGTTCATTGAAGAAGCTCACTACACCACTTAGCTTTCTAACGTAGTCCTGGTTAAGAAAGCCAACGGCAAGTGACGGATGTGTGTCGATTACACGGATCTTAATAAAGCCTGTCCTCGAGATGCCTACCCCTTACCCAACATTGACCGACTTGTCGACCGCACGGCTGGGAACAAGTCCTCAGCTTTCTTGACGCATACTCTGGTTACAATCAAGTCCCCATGGTTGCATCCAACTTGAACAAAACCGCTTTCATCACAGACGGCGCCAATTACTTTTACAGAGTTATGCCATTCGGCCTCAAAAACGCCGGAGCAACCTACCAACAATTGATGGACAAAGTCTTTAGTCATCTGATGGGCAAATGCATTGAAGTATACGTCGATGACATGGTTGTCAAATATCCGAGCCATCACCAGCACGCTCAGGACCTCTCAGCAGTCTTATCCGCATTACGACAATACAACCTTCGCCTCAACCCCGACAAGTGCGTATTCAGCGTCGACTGCGGTAAATTCCTCGGATTCATGCTAACCCAACGCGGCATAGAAGCCAACCCTGAAAAATGCAATGCAATCATCGAGATGCGCAGCCCCACCAACGTCAAAGAAGTCCAATGCCTCATAGGCCGCCTTACAGCCATTTCCCGTTTCCTTCCCAAATTAGCCGAACAAACACAACCCATCATACAACTCCTCAAAAAATCCGCCAAGTTCATGTGGAATGACGATTGTGAACAAATCTTCCAAAAACTGAAAACCACCCTTACCTCACCACCTATCCTCCACAAACCGGATACACATCAACCCTTGCTGGTTTATATCACAACTATAGATCACATCGTCAACGCCGCACTGGTTCAGGATGTAGGTGGCACTCGGCATCCTGTTTACTTCGTTAGCAGAACCCTACAAGACCCCGAAACAAGATACCAAATGGTGGAAAAGTTGGCCTTATCCTTGGTACACGCAGCCCGCCGCCTACGCCCATACTTCCAAAACCATAGCATCATCGTCAAAACTGACTACCCAATTCAGAAGATACTGTAGAAACCAGACCTGGCAGGACGAATGTCGTCTTGGGCCGTTGAGTTGTCCGAATTCAACATCCGCTATGAACCCCATGGCCCCATTAAGGCTCAATGCCTCCTAGACTTTGTCAACGACCTCCAACAAACACCCACAGAGGACCAGTGGACACTTTACATGGATGGTTCTACAAATCCGAAAGGTTGAGGTGTCGGCATCGTGTTGGAAGGCCCCAACGATATCCTAATTGAGAAATCCCTCAACTTCGCCTTCAAGACATCCAACAACCAAGCCGAATACGAAGCCATCCTCGCCGCCCTATCCTTGGCCTGCGATGTTGGCATCAAAACCTTAACATGCAAAACCGATTCCAAGGTCACTATAGGCCATCTGAATGACGAGTTCCAGATCAAGGACCCTACCCTTTTACAATATTACCATCTAGTCAGAACAATCATCCAATCCGCCTTCGACCAAGTCCGCATCCAACACATTCCTGGGTCCGAAAACATCAGAGCCGACATCCTATCCAAACTAGCCAGCACCAAGTTAAAAAGCCGCCACCGATCCTTATTGCAACAGACGTTATCCGCTCCTTCCATCACAAATACTTGCCATAACCTAACCCAATCCCAAGCCGACAATTGGACCACTCCTTACATCCAGTATCTCCAAACCGGTAACCCCCCACCAAATGCTGACAAAACTTGGATAGCTAAAGCCGCCAGATATACCATGATAGGCGATGACCTATACAAACGCTGATACAACCAACCACTACTCAAATGTGTCACTGCATAACAAGCCTAGTACATCACTAAGGAATTACATGAAGGCATATGCGGCTACCATTTCGGCGCACGCACCATTACTGCCAGAATCCTTCGCGTTGGTTACTTCTGGCCGATTATGGAAGTAGATTGCCACGACTTTGTCAAAAAATGCAAACCATGCCAAAAACATGGCAACCTCATTCACTAGAAACAAGAACAACTCCATTCTATACTATCCCCGTGGCCCTTCGCAAAGTGGGGGATGGACATCCTCGACCCCTTCTCCCTCGGCAAAGGTCAAGTAAATTTCTTGATAGTGGCCGTCGATTACTTCACCAAGTGGATAGAGGCCAAACCACTAACCACCATCACGACCCAGCAAGTCCAACAATTTGTTTGGAAAGATATTATATGTCGATATGGTGTCCCACACACCATCATCACCGACAATGGCCGACAGTTTATAGATAAGAAACTCGCCAAATTCTACACCGGTCTAGGTATCAAACACATAACCAGCTCTATTGAACACCCACAGACCAACGGACAAGCCGAGGCGACAAATAAGGTTATCCTAGTAGAGCTACGCAAGCGGTTGGACAATGCCAAAGGCCTATGGCCAGAAGAACTAGTACAAGTGTTGTGGGCCTACAGGTGCACCCCTCAATCAGCAACAAATGAGTCTCTGTTAAGCCTAGTATACGGTGCATACGCCATGATACCCATTGAAATTGGTGAACCATCCTTGCACCGAGAACTATATGACTTAATCCACAATCATCAAAACATGGCCACCTACCTCGACCTCATACCCGAGCTAAGAGAAAAAGCTCAGATACGCAACTTAGTTGCCAAACAAAGAGCTGCCAAGAAATATAACGCTAACCTATGCCCAAGATCATTCGTAAAAGGAGACTTAGTTTGGAGAATGGTCAACAGTGCAAGAAAGAAGGATGGCAAGTTCTCTACAAACTGGGACGGTCCATACCGAATACGTGAAGACGCTAGAGGAGGAGCACATCGACTTGAGCAACTATCTGGGGAGGAAATACCTAACACATGGAATGTATCCCATCTAAAGTTCTACTTTAGTTAAAGACATATTTTGTACCAAACACTTGTAACCCTGGGTGTACTCTTTTTCCTCACCTGGTTTTTTTTCCCTAAGGAGGGTTTTGGCCGGGGAGGTTTTAACGAGGCACCCCAGATTCAATGAATAAACAAAGGGTTCCCAACTTTATGACTATTCTTTACTTCACTTCTTGTATTCATTTAAGTTCCGCACCCTTACCACAAGTAAGCGGCCTGGGTCGAACACACTTAACTTGTTGTTAATTTGCTTAAGTTCCGCACCCTTACCACAAGTAAGCGGCCTGGGTCGAACACCCTTAACTTGTTGATTCGTTTAAGTTCCCTACCCTTACTAGAAGTAAGCGGCCTAGGTCGAACACCCTTAACTTGTTAATTCATTTAAGTTACCCACCCTTACCACAAGTAAGCGACCTGGGTCGAACACCCTTAACTTGTTAATTTGTTTAAATTCTCCACCCTTACCACAAGTAAACGGTCAGGGTCGAACACCCCTAACATACAATCGAGATTCGCCAAACATAATATACATCAAGATTATTGGCATCCGATAAAAAATATAGCAGACACAAAGTATTAATCACATTAAAAGCAAAGTAAAGTAGTGTATGGAGTGTTACAAAGATAATGTACCAATTATTACAGACATAGAATTAACAACCAATTTCGAATCATAACAAATAAAAGTTCTATGCCGCTTTGTTATCGCCACCCTCCACGGCGGCCTCCGCTTCCTTCTCCTCCACTGCCGCTTCCTTCTCTACCTCCTCTGGACTACTTCGGCCTCGTTAACAAGTTGCCCATCAACCACATCCTTGTTAACGTCAAACTTTGAATCAGCTGCATCAACATCCTGATAAAAGAAGGCCGCCTGCCGCAATCCCTTCTCGAACCCATTGATGTGCTCTTGGATGATACAACCCTTCAAGTCATCAAGCTCCACTTCAACACCTTCATATTTTTCCTTCAATTCGTTGTAATCTGCTTCCAGGTCCGCTATCCTTTTATTAAGTTTACCCTCTGAATCGAAACAGCAAACCTTCCAGGTTCCCAACCTTTTCTTTTCCACCTTCCAACTCTCCTTCTCCTTCTTCCATGTGGCCCTCTCCTCTGCAAACTTATCAACCTTCCTCTGCAACTCCTCCACCTTTTCCTGGTTTCCCTCCTTTACTTCCCGATGATATAACGATCCAACCCGGTGAGTCAAAATCAACGCCTTGCTTCCAAATTCCACCATAGTCCTCACCAAATGATCCGGCTCCATACTGTCGATAGAGTTGATAACTGTCTACGGGAGATTGATATCGATGTCTTTCCTAACAGACGTTTCCGGTAGCTCAATCAAACCGGCTTCTGGACCATTGGCCCCACTCGATGACCCCGGCCCAAGCAAAGTCGCCCTGACCTTCTTCAAGTCCTTACCCTTACCGGGTGGAGTCGGTAACTCAGCATTCCTTTTAGTGCCACCATGCACGTGCACCTCAACCAGTGACTCTTGTAAATTTGGAACATCAGTGCTCCCAGCTGTTTTGGCCTTCGTGGCCATCTCCTTCCTCAGTGCTTGAAAAAACGCCAAGTTCTTCTTCCCGGACTGAGCCATGTGCCCTAGAAAAATGCACCAAGATTCGGTTAAGTTAACTTAGAAACATCAAGACAGTTTAAGTCATAAATAGATACCTTCAATATCAATAATCGGGTGAACCAAATTATAAACCCTAACTAAGCCCTTAGTGGGCAATTTATCAGAAAACTTCATCAAGACCTCCACCACCTCCTTATCTGCCGTCGACAACTCGTCGGTGCCCATGTCCTTGTTTCGAGAAAGGCTACCCGTCCAACTAAACGGGAATTTTGTACTCCCATCTACATTAAGGAAATAGGACATGCCCTCCTCCTTCACCACAACCTTAAAGTAACCATCCTTGAAATACTTGAAGGACTGTGAGAACGCGTCCAATCTGCTAATACTAGGACGGCTCACCAAGGATAACCAGGTAGTCGGCTTGCGGGGCCTCGTGTCATAAAAATACAAAAATGCAAGAGGAGAAGGTTGTAGATACTGTGATTGACACAAAAAACGAAAAGCTTGCATGTAGGCCCAACTGTTCGGATGTAACTGTGTAGGTGCCACGTTGAGCTTACGAAGTACCCCCATGGTAAAGTCATCTAACGGTAACCTCACATGCAGTTGGGAGAAATGACACATATACATATAAAAAAACTTCTCGGTCGCCCCTTCTTGGCCGTGACATACGCTTTCAATGGCGCTCACCCGCTCCAAGTAAACGATACCCCGGTTCACGCCTTTCGTGATAACAGGGATGCAATTCAACCAAGAGTTCAGCAGACGAGACCACCGAAACAAAGATGACTGGTTACGAACATCAGCCGCTATCCATTCATAACCGGCCTTGGCCGGCCAGTTACTCTCCATTATTTCTTCAAGACGGTCTTTACGCACCTCAATCACCGTCTCTATCGGAATTCCGCCCACCACAGCCGCTGGGCTAGTACTCTCCTCCTCAACATGCCTACCTACACTCCTTCCGGACTCCATACTCTCACTACTGGAAGAAGACAACGACACACTATCACTACTACTAGACATACCTTTTTTGAAAAGATGTGGGCAGGAACAAGGAACTAGTCGGACAGGTATAACACACGCAAAGTCTCTGATTATGAAATTCTCGCAAATGAACTAACAAACATAAACCCTTTGCGAAATGCAAATTTATAAGCGTTAATCCCAAACGATAAATGTAACATCCCGTCAGGATATTACGGATTTATGAAAGAAAATAAATAAAATAAAATAATCAGCACATTTAATAATACCTCATTTTCCCAAAGCGCGGGAAAATTTAAAATTCATTAAATGATCGAATAAAGTTTATAAACCTCCATTACAAAAAACCAAAATACCAATGTTATAAAATCACCCATCAGGGTTTACAACTATTTTCAAGAGCAATAAATAAAACATAAGAGTTTCCCAAGTCGAACCCCTCTCTGCGACTAAGCTGCACCTGAGCCACCTGCATCATCAACATCTGCTCCCGTGTACCGCATACACGATCATCGCCAAACACACGCAGATAGGGTGAGCTTAGCAGATAAATCATATATATAATACTACAAACATATATATCAACATGCATACGTATCACAGTACTTAACTTAACATCCCACATTGCCCTATACTTTTATTCCTACTATTTGACCCCCAGTCGATTTATTCGTGTTCTACATCATCTAAGGATTACTTTCAAGGTGACTTGCTGCCATACCTATCGGCCACAACCGATATAGCATGTGCGGGAAACCATTCTACGGATCATACACTATAATGCCAGGTAGAGTTCCTATATACGAACATAGTCCGTACCGTCCTAAGACTACCAAACTCGTCAGCCAACAACTGAGGAGGGCAATCTATCTGGACCCATCCGTACTGGCCACAACCAGCACACTCACACCGGCAACACTCGCCAACCCGATCCACAACTCAAGGGTTCCTCTTGTTCATCCGCCATCCCGAGCCACAACTCAAGAGATGTTATTCTGAGCCACAACTCAAGGAATACCACGTGCTTAACCCCTATCCCAAGCCACAACTTAAGGGATACGTTCTGAGCCACAACTCAAGGAACACCAGCAACCCCACCTTTAAAGCACCACTAGACACCTTGTAGATCACAAATACACAATCAAAGTTTCAAAGCTGCAGCAGGGCTATTCGCTTGGCGGGGGACACGTGCCGCCAGGCGCTGCCAGCTTCCAGACCGCCTGGCGGGTGTGGCGTACCGCCAGGCGCACAGTGCCTTTAAATTTCTCTCGCAACAGCAACTGCCTGGCGGAACAGCCTCTGCCGCCAGGCGCACTAAGCCTCGAGATCCCTTTGTGATTCCGCTACCACTTGGCAGTCCAGCCCCCCACCGCCAAGCGTTACCTCTTCAGATTCTACCACTGTTTTCACTTCCGCCTGGCGAAATACCACTCACCGCCAAGCGCCTCCTGCTATACAGATCCCCTGTACTACTGCTACCGCTTGGCGGGTTGGACCCCACCGCCAGGCGCTATATCAGAACCTCATCATGTACTGATTTATCTACACTCCACTCTGCTGTTAGTCTCTATACTTGCATTTGTACTATCCAAAACACTCATTTTAATTGAATATGACAACACCAAGATTAGTTTATATCAGTATGAGCCCTCTCATCCTATCTTGCCTGTGTATTACAATAACTAAGATTATTTAGAAATCCGCCAACAACCAAATATCACACATATACATTTATTTCCGCAGTCTGACCACAACATGGTTAATTCTCCCATTAAGC
>Ga0209589_1002724_pt1 | contig 30783 bp, 10 predicted proteins | sample CowpeawhiteBW_FD_187525 | JGI IMG/M metagenome (GOLD analysis project Ga0209589, IMG submission 187525) | Root nodule microbial communities of legume samples collected from California USA - Cow pea white BW (SPAdes) (version 2) | ecosystem: Host-associated > Plants > Roots > Nodule | place: USA...
ATATATATATATATATATAACATATTGTAATAGAATATAAAAAATAAAATATTTACAATATTTCAATCTTGATTTTCTAATTCTAAAATAATAACTAATTTCTAAAATTGAAAGATATTTTTAAAACTAGAAATATTTCCTAAAACTAATTTAAATAAAAAGATATTAAGTACATATTCTGAACAATGAGTCATGTAATAAATCCTAAAAGAGATCAAACAAACCATGAATGAGGTCGCCTTATAGAAGCCTACTATTGAATCCGATGAGTGAATTTGAAACTAGTCTGGACAAAGTTGAAGTTGAATAACGCGATGTTATCTTCAAATCATGTGAAAGTGTTATCAACCTTGATGTCAATATGAGTGCATTGAAAGATTCTTCTTATTTATCATCGAATTAGTTAAATGAAGCTCAAGAATGATGTATTGAATGGACTCGTGAAAGTCTACACCTATCACACTTACTCCCAATTATATAATGTTGTTCCAAAGCTCAAGACCAATGTCATCCAACTAAGCCATGAGAGAGTTAATAACACTAGGTCCCTAAGTATGATCTGCAACAAATTTCTATGAAATAATAATTATGCCTAACTTTTACCATAGAGATTCCAAATGCATAGCACAATCATATATTAGATTGTAATGAACTTATAATATAATTCATGATGGAAAATGATGCAGAAGCATGCCCAAGTTTGTCATTGTAAATGATGTGGATGATGGAAAATGATGCGAAGCATGCTCAACCACACATAATTAATTCAAGCAAAAACTCTAACTTCATCATTTAATAAAAGTTTAGGTTTGAAAAGTCGTCCAACGCACTTACCCTGTCACCCAGTGCACCAACCACGTTCCACTAGAGCTTTCTATCAGAGTGTCGCTCAATGCTAAGTTGTTGTCGTCCAACGCCCTTACCTCTTCAAGTATGGCGCCCAAAGACACACCAAACCGCCCAACGGTAGCAAGACAGAGATTGTTCTTCCCAAAATTTATTCAATAACATTAAGTGGCAAGGGCAATGTGCCCAATGGTGTTCACTCAGTTTTAAATTTAAGATCTTAAGGCTATCGATTGTTGTTATAAGATATCACTTGTTGTTACAAGATATCACACTCACTCAAATATATGTATACGTTACATGCACATAACTCACTCCTATAAAATACTCCTTTTCAGTCTAAAGTTTCACCAAAATTACTTCAACCATTAGAAACACCACAACCCACATTTGAACATGACACATTCATTCTCATCATCACAAGCTCTTTCTCAATTCTGCATAACAACATAAAGACATCATAATTTCATAACTTTCACATAAACTTTTTCTTCAATCACCTCACATTTTACCATATTTCCAATCCTATCGATCGATCCTTCCATACTGACATTAAAACACACTTCAAAACAGAGAAACCAGAGAAACCTCAATTTATTTTCAAAACAAAGACTCAACATTTCAAGAAGAAATTAACAATTCATTCAAATTAATATTAAGAAAAACTTATAAATGATTAACTCCTCTTACCTTAAAGGAAGTGCTTACCAATGCTCTCCTTGGACATCCCTATACTACTCAAGCTTATTTTATATACAACAAAATCCCAATGAAAAAAATTAGGTTGTGATTTCATGACCACTAAAAAATGAGGATTCATTTAGAACACAGAAAAAATCACATACAAACTCAGAAAATTTACATGTATTGAAGGTCAGAATAGTTCTTATAAAAAGAACAGATTACACTTTATATATAAATTACTAAGAACATGTTGTAGGATTTACGTGTTAAATTATATAAAAAACAGAAAAGGAAAGAGAAAAAAAGACGAAGAACTCACGAAAAAGAATGGATAAGAGATTTTTTTTTTCCAAAGTGTTCTAATTTTTGTTTTTTTTAAAGAATCCATTTATTTAATTTTAACTTTTTAATAAAATAAAAATAAAATCATTCATATATTTATAGGGTTCTTTTTATAAAAAAAATATTTTTAGTTGTAATTAAATTGTCCAAGAGAAAGATATTTGTAACCTACACAGTAATTAAAGATAATATCCAATTAAATACATATGGGAGATATTGTGGGATATATTGAAATTCAATTGTAGTTATATTATGGGTGGATGGTGATATATTTGCTCATAACCTGTGACCTTTGTGAAGTATTTAGAATATTTTCTATAAGTTATAATGAATATTAACTTTACAAATGTTTGTTAAAAAAAGAAGACAAAGAAAGGAGAAACACAAGAAAGAGAGAAAGAAAAAAAAATGGGAAGAAATTCCCCTGACAAAAATTTCATTGGACAGTCATACATAGCTTAATTATCATTGGTTTTAAATTTTTACCCATTTAACCATAATTTTTTTTAACAGTTTTAATTCCTCGATTTTAACTTTGTGACCATTTTAAACCATTTAAATTAAATAAGTTACTTGACATCAGACCAGAAAAGGGAAAATGTGAAAAACATTATTAGTAAAAGCATATATGCTTCACACATGTATTTATATTTTTATTATATTAAAATTAGTAAAAACACATCTGTTCATTTAAAAAATATTACAATTATAATTTTAAAAATGAATATAATTTTTTTATAATTTGTTGTAGATAATATTTATTTATTTATTTTTATCATAAATAATTATTTTATTTAAAAAAGTTAAATTTAAAGAATATTTAAATTAACAAAAACAATTAAATCTAAAGAGATGACACATTAAAATTAAAATTAGTAAAACATAAAAAGGAAATTAGTAAAACACTCATTTCAATTTAAAAATATATTTATTCAAAAATATAATTGAACACATATGCACACAATAATATTTCTTTATATAATAATATAAAAAATATAATTTAAAATATATATCTAATTTTACAATTTTATTATTTTTATGTGTAATTAATTAAAAGGTTTAAAAGCAATACATTTATATACATGTATACATATGTATATAATTTTATAAAAATAATATTAAAAAACTATGTAATGATTTTTTTAAATAAATGATTTAGTTATTTAAAAAATAAAGAAAAATTATTCTATTATTTATTTAATTAAATAAACAAGTTACTTTTTATTTATTAAAAAGTGGTGTATCTATTTGTAGAATGGTATTAGAAAAAATGGCAATGAAAATAATTTTTTAAGACTAATTAAATAAATCATAAAATTCTGATAACTAAAAGGATTATTGGTTTAAAAGTAGAAAACACTAGAATGTGAGGAACCTACTTATCCCCATGGATGAGAAAAAAGTGGAAGAAGCAGAATTAGAAGGAGCATGACACACATTTAGGTACTTGGCAGGAAGAGAGGGAGGTGCAAGTGATTTTGTGACATCATTTGTAAGAGGTGAGTGGTTCGACAAAAATGGGTGTCAGAGCTTGAATTGCCTCTTCAATGTTTTCACCATATTCTGTGTAATCCTTTCTTGGATAACACCTTTGGTTCGGTTTGCAAAAATCTCAGAATGCTTCTGTTCCTCATCGAACAAAGGATAACTGTTGCCGATCAATGGAAATTGACACCACATAGATATGGATTCTCTCTAACCTTCATACTCAACTGTATCACCATACATTTCTAATACTTTAAAATAAATATATTAACTATTTTAAAAGAAATTATCTGTCTATGGGCTGCATTATTCTCTGCAAAGATATTGTCCTTTTTCAGGTGATTGATTAAATTAAAAAGAAAAAAAAAATGTATCCTTAATTTGATGATCAAAGAGGATTGGATAATTATCCTAATGAAATATGACAATATCATCATGAAAAGAGATTTTTGTCAGATCTTTGGATTAGGATAACGTATAAAGAGTAAAAACAACTATTTTTCCATTTAGACTGATGTTTTAATTCAATAATCTGTCTAAAATCAGTAAGGGATAATTATGAGACATAGTTGAAAACAGAGATAATAATAATAAATCATGGTTAAGGAATAGATACAGTCAAAGGTGAACATAGGTGTGTTTATAAATCATGAGTGATTTTGGCAGTTGTTTGAATAAATCACTGTAGGGCAAAGGAGGTTATATATTATATACATGTTTCTCTGCAAATGTACCTACTGCTTCAACACATAAGGTCTGGTGGTGTTGATAGTTTGTAATTGTTATGCTGAATAAAAGAGCTGACAATTGATGAGATTAATGCACTTAATTGTAGTACAAGATTTTCTGCCTTGAAGACACAACATAGTACGCAAGTAAAAAGAAATATCATGTTAGAACTTGTACTAAAGATGTCTGCAGTGCAGCAAAGCTACACAGTAGGTGACAACTGACGAGACTCATTTGATTGTGATAATTGATAAATCCAAAAATACGGAAATATCGGATTTTGACTAAAATTTTTGAATGGATTAAAATAATATAAAGAAAATAATATATAAAAAATTTGTAAGATAAAAAATCATATTAACTATTAAATTAATATTTTATTATAAAATGAGATAAGAGAGAGTTTTTTTTTGGATTAAATATGTTTTTTATCTCTTAAGTTTCAATGAATTTTGGAATTAGTCCTTCTTTATACCAATCTAGTCCTTCATCTTCAGAAATACATAGATTTAGTCCTTCTTACCAAATATTGTTAAGTTTATTTGACATTCTAAACACATCTTATGATAATATTTAAGTTAACATTGAAGCGAAAATGTGTCAAACGGTATAAATAATTCAAATACTATCATGAAATATGCTTGAAACGTCTGATAAACTTAACAAAATTTGGTTAACAGAACTAAATTCATGTATTTTTAAAAATAAAGGACTAAATTGGTCAAAAGTTTTGAAGAATGATTAATTCCAAATTTCACTTAAACTTGAGGGACAAAAGACATATTTAACCCCTTTTTTTTCTTCAAGAAAGTAAAAGAATAGATGAAAAATGAAAGAAAGTAAGAGAATAGATGAAAAATGAAAGAAAATAAGAGAATAGATGAAAAATGAAATAAAAAGTAAAGAGTTTCTGTCTAACTTCCTTCTTTCTACAAAAAAAATCGTATAAGAATAAGAGATGAGTACAATTTATGAAAAACTAAAAAACAATGAGAAAAAAAATAAAAAGTATCTTAATAAATATTTAGTTTAATTATTCTTTTGGTCACTGTTTTCGTCAAAAAATGTTAAGTTGGTCCTTTAGTCTTTTTTAGTATTAGTTTGGTCATGATTTTTGAAAAACTCATGCAATTTAATCTTTTTTGTTAAATTTCTTGAAACACATCAATGATTTATCATTAAAATTGACACTAAAATTATGTTAATTACACCAACAAAGCTTTTCCTTATTAATAGCTTTAGTTTCGATAAAAAAATCTTTGATCTGCTTCAATAAATTTAATGAAAATGACCAAATTGCATCATTTTTTTATAAAAATTAAAGTTGTTAATAAGAAAATGCTTTATTATTATAATTAACATAATCTCAGTGTCAATTTTAATGATAAATCCTTGACCCGCTTCAATAAATTTAATAAAAATGACCAAATTGTATCAATTTTTCTAGTCACTAAGTGAATGGGACTTTAGGCACTATTCCTTGAGCGAATGGATGATTTCGTTGAACGAATACATCAGACGAGTAGTCATTTTCTATGCTAAATTTTGATGTGTTGTGGCAAATGTGGATTATTGCTTAGGAAATGATTTGTATATGAGATTGAATTGGGATTTGGTTATATGAGGTTGATAGGGAAAACAACAACACAAACAATATAAAAAAGAATACATCAGATATAATTTCTCCTAACTTGCAAGAATATATGAGGAGGAACAACTACCAAAGAACAACAATAATAAATCACCATAATCACAAATAAAGACACCAAGATTTTTAACATGGAAAACCCCTCAAATCAAGGGTAAAAATCACAAGTCGTCTAAACCAAAGAAATGACTTAACTATGATCAACAAGAGTACAAATGAGTCTCAATCAACCGCACAAATTAGTGCTAACACCCAACCAAATAGTAAAGCAACAAAGCTTTTAAATAAAAAAGAACAAAGAGAAGAAAAACCTATAAAATCACTACTGCAATGCGAAATTAATTTCTCCAACTTAAACCACGTATCGACGATCCGACCGATCAAAATGAAGAACAATGTGTTTCGAACCTGCTGTAAAATATTTAGCACGATCCAACGGTGAATGAATCCGCAGTGTCAAGTTTACAGTGACAGCTTAGTGAAAAACATGAATAGATTTTTCCCTCTATCTCTCTCTTAATGTGCTAGGGTTTTCAATGGATTATATGACTTTATTGTTCTATCTCTCTTTTTATTTTTCAGCCCCCCCTCCACTAGGTTAAGTGAGACATGAGCTTCTCAAGTTTTGTGACTTTTTTCTACATAGGAAGGAGCCCAATACCCAACAGAGGTTGAGTTGAGATTTGTTGATGTTAATTCAAGGAGGATTATTAATGATTTATAATAGTGTATGCATTTGTATATGGATCTAGTTGGAAATTATCCTAACGCTCTAATGACCATCAAATTCTAAAGTAGTGAAGGATTTGGCATATGGTGAGAGGAGCAAGAGGTCCTAGTCTATGGGTTTTACCTTGGCCAAAGGAGTTTAACGGACTAACCTTGTGAATGGTAGGGTGAAACTCATTGGCAATGACTCTGCAGAGTAGTAGAGGTCATCACAAGTGCACAATTTGCTAGGATCTTATATCAATGCATGTATTCGAATAATTAATTCTTGTTTGAGTCATTATATGTCGTATGCTTGTCTTTACCAATGATTTGTATGATTGATCAAGTATGTGAAATAAATTTCATTTATATTATATGAAGACTCTTTTGCACATTAGTTTATCCTTCTTCTATGTTTTTGTCTTGTGTGGTTTGTCTTTCTTTTATGATGATCATCTATTTAGTGGGAGCAGTGTGGTTGTAGTTTCAAAAGCATCTCTGGAGGATGAGGAGTCATCTATTAGATTGGTGGAAGGTTTCAGTGGGAGTTTTTGTAAGTGGCTAGTCTATGTATAAAGTTAGAATTGATTTTTAGTTGGTTTGTATAAATGTTATATTTATATAGTCTTATCTTTTATAAGACTATATTAATATATTTTATACACTGGTTTATTTGTTTTGAACACTAAAATGAAACATCCTATTTTATTAGTTTTTAAGCGGTAAAAATTGGAATGTTACAAAGGCGACTAAATTTTAATTTTAGTTCATGAGTACCTAGGGCTTATTCTTGGAGGTTTTGGGTGAGTTTTGAAAAGAATCTTAGAGGTTGTTGGGTGATTTTTGAAAAGAATATTGTAGGTTCTATAAAAGAGGGCTAGCGGAACCATTGGATTACAAGAACATAATTATTAGTTGGTGTTTTGGTGTTATGTGTGCTGGGTTTGGTTTAAAATATGTAAGGCTAGGTCATAGAAACCTTGGTTTGAATTGTATAACATTTCTTGAAGGTTTTTTTGGGTAACGGTCAAACTGTACGTGAGGCTAGGTGAAGGATTTGGTGGTTTATTGGTTAATTTTGGAATTGTTCTGGTACGAGAGGTTTGGTTCGATTATAACTTGTAATTCTATATGGGTCTTAGCATTCTTGTGAGCCTTAACCGGAATCTCATGAAATACCGGTTTAGATTATTTTTTTAATTTAATTTTCATTTGTGAAACAAAAAATATTAATAAATTTTCGTATATGTATCGAGTTGAGAAATAACTTTACCACTAGTTTTTACCTAAGTTTAAAAATGTTTAAAGAAAAATAGAAAGTAAAAAAAAAAAAATCACCAACGTCAAGAATCGAAACTCTCGTACCAACCGATGAGAAAACAATTAAAAACCAAACATTGATTTATATGGTGATTTAGCATTGCATTTGAAGCATAAGAAAATAATCTTAATTTATATACACAATAACGGAGAATGGGTGGAAGCAAAAGTATGCATGCATGAATCACTTGACTAGTTTCTCTTTCTTGACACCTTCTTCAAGTTCTCTCAACCCTTCAACCTTTTCTTCTATCTCCTCAATCAACTCCTCCCTCCATAAAGCTTCCCTGGCTTCTGCTTCCATCGTTTCTTGCTGCATATATATAACAACACCCATTATATATTTATAACCAAAAATCCTTATATTGATGTCATCTTCAGTACTGCATATTATTTATGCAGGAAAAACAGTTTCTCCCATTAAAAATATGTGACATAATGGCAACAAGATACAAAAAATTAGATCCCTAATAATCATAATTGATCATTAAAAGGATTACCTTTTCATAGATCCAGTTGCCGGTACCATCTCCTCCATCTCCCCTATATGCTTCAGAGTCATAATATGGATCCTAAAATCGTATCAAACAAACATATATTACATAAAATAAATAAATAAAACATCCATAGAAGTCCCTTGATTTATTACCTTCATTGAACCAAAGAATAAGCCTCCCCAAACGGTGAACATTATGTACCAAGTGTCTACAACAGAAAAAAAAAATACCAATAAGAAACCAAATTGAAATTCCTAGGAGAGAAAAAAAAAAGAAAGAGAAATTAAAGAACAGAGTTTGGTGGTTGAGACTTACAAACATTCTTTATTGCTTGATCACTGAGATGAGAAACTGATTTACTAGTGATCAAATCTCTCTGTCCTTCCATGTGTTCAACTATAATTGCCATAAGTGGCCAATCTGGTAACCCATTCACTTTACACAGAGATGCCCTTTTGCTCTTTCCCTCTGACACCTTCTTACAAACACATAACATGCAACATGCTATAAAAATTTTGGTTTCAAATACATAAATTTTGTGCACTCAAGTTCAATCCATATGCTCTAAGGTTAAATATAGTAAACTTGGTTTGAACTTTCAACATGAAGTATACGTACCTGCCACGGTCTGTTGGAAAGGGTAGAGTTTGAATGCTGCAAAAGAGAGAAACACCTTCATTTTTTGGTTCATAACATGTGATGAAAATGGATATTGAAGGAGCATTTTACCAATCTTGAAGAGTGGTTCATTTGAAACCTCCTTCTTTGTAGAGATGAGCCAAGATTATGTGATTTGAAAAGGGTGAAACCCATAACAGCTTCAGCCATTGCTTTGAGCAAAAAGTGCAGAAAAAGTGGTTGCTACTATGTCCTTTCATATTGGGATAGAGTGGATAAGAGCACAAAGAAGAACCACCCTTCAGTTTCAAGCACATAATTCCAACAAATGGGTCTGAGTGCAATTCTACTCAACAATTCATTAAAATGACCCTATTGTCCTCATTCATGAATATCCTTTTCATTCAGCTTTACATTCCAAACATAACATTTAACCTTAACATTGGATTTATCTATGTTCAACTTTCAAACATTTAACTTCCAAAGTCAGTTAGCGTAAATCTCACGTCCACTTTAGCTTCCTTAGTTAAAAAAAAAAAAACAATTTAACTACTTTGAATTAAGCTCTAATCAAAGATGACAACAGGATAGAGTGGGGTGGATAAGGACGGGTTTTATTATCTCACATATTTTAATAGAAAAAATTTATTTCATCCCCATATATTAAATCTAATATGATATTAAATTTTTGTCTCATCTACCTCCTCAATTAGTAATAGATATAGATTTGTATCCATACTCGTGCTTACTTTCTTGTTGTTTCAATATTAATTAATTAAATTTTATAAAATAATAAAAAATTATGATGAAGGTAAAGGAAACATAACATTATCAAATATTCAATATTAAGAGGAGAGTTATTTCTTCAATATCAACTATTTAGAAAAAATTTATAATTGTATACATTTCAAATTAAAATACCAAATAAAATCTCATGAGAATCAAAACATTTATTAAATTTATAAACATTAATGAAATCTAGTTAATAAAATTTAAAAATATTTTTAAAAAAATATAAAAGGAAAACAAATATTCAAATAAAAACATATTTTAAATGTTTGTTTACTTCAATTTTTTAAATTTTAATGAATCTATTTTTTATACACTAATAAAGGTTATACTACATCATTTGACTAAAATCACAGAAAAAATAAAGATTAGACTAATAATAATATAATTTTCACATAGATTTTGTCTCTTTTGAACTTGAATGTATATTGAATGGTGATAAAAAAAATTCAAGACAATTACATTAAATTTTTATATTATAGTAAATAAAATTTATTTATACAATTATAATGACAAAATTACAGTATGATAATGAGTTAGAGAATAAAAAATAATTATATAAAATATATCAAAATAGTATTCTATATGATAAAATAAATAAATAAAAATATTAAAAAATTATCAAATGTGTGTCTTAGAAACAATTTGAGGACTACTGAATGAAACCTCACAAAGAAAAATAAATGTATAATTAAGATACGATAAGATGAAAAATACCTTAGAAATTTAAGAAAATTTTTCAAATATCAACATACTCAATGATTAAGAGACAATGAAAATTGTTTTACCAAAATAAAAGATTTTTTAAATAAAACAAAAATTAATAATAATAGAGTAAAAAAGATAAATTTGTTATATTACCTTGTAAATAAAAGGGTTATGCTATTGAACACTTAAAAATTTTCATGTGAAAGGAAAATATACAATAAATTAAAATATTAAAAAAAGTAAAAATATTCAAAATGTGAGACATAAAAAATATTTAATTAATATACATGATTTAAACATAATTGCATAAAGGTTATGATGAGATGAAAAATATTTTGGAGATGCATCTGCAATTTATGACAAACCAAACAATTAAAGGTTAATTAATTGATTATGAATATTTTAATAATTTAAACGGGGATGAGATATGACGGGGACATGTATTATCGCGAGTGTGTGGACGGGGACGGGGCATATATGTGCATCCCCATACCTGTAGCCCCCTTTTTCTGTCTTAAACTGATGGGCCTAACTTTAGTAGGTAAGGGGCCCAAGTCGGCCTATTAGCCTTTAGCTATTTCAGAAAAACTCTATAGTTTTTCCACTACGTGTTTTGTCTCCTCACTTAGCAACATTCATTTACCTTTCACCCTTTCTGAAAACAGAAGCTCTGTTAGGGCTTGAGCCACATCCTTCTCCTAGCTAGTTGTGCTCACTTTCTTTCATGTAAGTTGAACCTCAACCTTTCCTTTACTCCTTTCCAGCTTTGTTGCCTTGGTTTTGTCTTGGGCTTGTCTCTAGAAATTTACCCTCGTCTTTATGTTCGTGCTTTACAGCTCTTTAATTCGTCTTGGAGCTGTGGTGCTCATTTATTAGGTGCTTGTTTCGTTTTCTAGTATTTGTCCAGGTAAGGGAAGCTAGGGTTTCATGTTTTAAGTTATTTTGCCTGTTTATGGTCTGTTTTATGTTCTTGGTCCTTGAATAATGTTGTTGATCGCGTGCAAATATATTGTTTGTGCTTCTAGTTGGATATATGATGTTGCATGTGCGAGCAGGTGAGAAACCTACTAATCTTGCCTAAGCGAGTGGCCCTCGCCTAAGCGAGAGTAGTAGGAACTCACCCCTGGTTTCAACTTGAATTGTTGCTCAAGCGACGAGTTTTCATTTTGAGCGACGAGTAATCTCGCTTAGGCGAGAAGGGCTCGCTTGACCGAGTGAATCTCTTTCGTTTGAGCGAAGACCTCTAGCTTGGACGAGATTTGTGCAGAAAACACGTACTGCCTGAAATTGTTCCATGATTGTTTATTTACCTTTCAAGCTCTAAGTATGTGATCATGCATGTTTGGTATGCTTTTATGGGACGTTTACTATATTTGGTGTGAAACGATAAATGGATTGGTTGGCTGGTTGGTATTTGGCATGAGAACGAAATGTTTTGAGTTATCATGTGGAATGGGTGTGAGAACATGGATATGGAATGGGATGAACGTAATTCCATGAGTCTCTTGGTGAGATCTCATGGTGGTGTTGTAGTATATATAATTAGATATGGTAATCCTAGTGATCGTATTGATGATGGAAATGTTGTAGCTTAGTCTAGCATGGGTTGATTTTCACTCTTGGGAGCATCTTTTTGTGGGCACTTTTGCCTTATTGTTTTAATTGCTATATGAGCAAATCTTTACTAAATTGTTGCCCTTTTTATATTATGTTATTGGCATTGTTTTGTGCCTTAACTTTTTCCTTCCAGTATAATTATGGATGACTGTATTCAATGGATTCTTATATACTGTTGCCATGTGCTCTAAAATATTATAAGGGTTAAATATGTTTTTGGTCCCTCAAGTTTCAGTGAAATTTGGAATTAATCCCTCATCGAAACTTTATACCAATTTAGTCCTTCATCTTTAAAAATGCGTGAATTTAATTATTTTAACCACGCATTTCTAAAGATGAAGGACTAAATTGGTATAAAGTTTCGAAGAGGGACTAATTCCAAAATTCACTAAAACTTGAGGGACCAAATACATATTTAACCCATATTATAATTATGCGACATTTTATTTAGTTGAAGTATTCTATTTAAATGGGATGTCACAATACCCATACCTAATTAAAAAATTTGGAATTCCTCGTACCTATACCCAATCAATTAATGTGGGGATTTTTTGTTAAAACAAAAACAAATTCAAACCATACACATATGGACGAGTTTATTTGCAATCTCTAGCTCTAATTTAACATTTCATTGCCAACTTTTAACGGTATCTCAATTTTTATTTTCGGTATTTAAAGAATATAATCCAAAATTTTAAACATTCTTGTTTAGCTTAATTAAATTTTAAATTATTTATAAATTTAAATGATTTTAATTGAGTGTTCATTAATTTTTTTTATTAAATACTTAATATTTTTTTATTTTTTTATTAAATCTTTGTCAATATCATTTTGTTTAGTTATCTTTACTTATTTAAAGATAAAAAAATGAGATTGTTTGTTAAATGTAAAATAATATTGTTGTTAATGTTAAATAATTTTTATTATAAAATGTTTTATATAATAAAAAACTATTATTATCACATATATTAATAGTGGTGGTGATAACGAATAGTCCTTTAGTCTTTCTAGAGATGATGATGATATATAAGTTATCAAAAAGTATGAAGATTTTAATATTCAATATATTTTTAACAAAAATAATAAAATTTAGTTTTCGTAACATTATTATTTACTAGTATAATTAATAGAGTGTTATCGCATGTATGTATACATTTTTAAATATTCTCTTATTATAATTTTGTTAATGTGATTCATAAACAATAAAATTATATATTATAAACGTTTAAAAATAATGAAAGTATTAGAAAAGAAATCAAATTTTTTGAGTTACAAAATTATGAGCAAATAAAATAGAAAATGTAGGTTAAAAGTTTTAAATTAGTAAAAATTAACTAAATTATAAAAAAATATGTGAGTGATAAAAATATTGTAAATAAAATATAAAACAATTTTAATAAAAATTTTAAACCAAATTTAATTACAGAAAATAAAATAATATTATCAAATAAATGTATCTTTTTCATATGTTAAAAGTATAGATATTAGTCATAAAATTTCATATATCTTAACTTGGAAATAAATAAACAAAATAATAGAAGAAAAATAACTATTTGTCACGCATGAAAGATTAAGCAACACGGTCTTAATTAAAAAATTAAAAATTTTAAGATACTTAATAAATTAAAATAATTTAATAAAATTCAATTAAAAATATTTAAATTTATAAAATATTTGAAACTTAATTAAAGCTCTTCTTAATCTGATTCTTAATATTAATAATATACACGAGTTCGGATCGAGTGTTGATGACATACGATACGAAATGTCAACATACGATAAGAGGTATGAGATGACGTAAACCAAACAACCAAAGAGCTGTACGCTTTCAACGATAATTAAAATATTAACATTAGATTAGCTTCCTCACTCATGGTTTATTTTTTTATTAAGAAGTCATCAAAACATGTATGATTTGATTTGATTTGATTTTAAATTAATATATAATCTAAACTAAAATAATTAATGTTTCTCTCAATCAGTTTTTGTTATTTTGATAGCGCAAAATTGGTAATTCTTTCGGAATAATTTTATTCAGTGAAAAACTGTCTAATAAAAAGTCTTGCTATAACATTTTTAATGTATAATTGTTATTATATTTATATACCACAAATACAATAGAATTAAATTATGAAAAAATAAATCAAAATAATTGATCGGAGAAAAAAATAGATAAAAGAAATTATTGTGATAAGTTTTCAACTTTTCATAATTGATTGTTTGTTTGAAAATACAATAAATTTTACTCAGCACAATCACTTACGCAGTGTTTTTTTATGGGGTGTACTATGCGAAGGAATTTGGGAACACAAATTTGTTTGATTCAAAGCGAAATAAGAGAATGGATTTGAGAGATAGATGGTTCAATTTATCTCCGCAAAAGTGGGGTGATACTTGTATTATATATAATAAATATAAAAATACCATTCTCTTTTTCCGTTTTCCGTGCAAAGTTTCTGTCATATTGTGGTAGGAAAGAACATGAGGTGTTCGGGTGTGGTGGGGGAGGTAGAGGATGAAGGTGGTGGGCTGTGGTGGTGGACTTAGGTGAAGAGGTGGTGGCGTGTTATGGGGATGAAGTCCTATAGTGCAATGCATAAGATATGTGCACCAGTTAACTAATCGGTGCGACGCAAGTGTGTGTATAACATCGGTTACGTAACTGGTGTCTTGGCATAAAGGAGTTTGACACTGGTTACGACGCCAGTGTCGTGTAGTGTTGTGTGTGTGTGTTTTTTTTAACTTTTTTTAATTTTTTTTTAACTTTTTTTTAACTTTATTTGTAAAACTTTTGTTTAAAATTTAATTGTATAATTTTTTTAAAATTTAATTGTATTATTTTTTTTACATTCATAAAGATTTATTTTTTTTTATTTTAAAATTTCATATAATTTTAATATTTTTTAATTTGTATTAATTAATTATAATTATTTTTATAACATCAAATTACAAAATCATTCTCTTTTTTCATAAAGGATATTTTGGTAACTTCGTAATTCTATCTATTTTTACAATTTATTTTATCTATCACATCAATCAAATCTTTCACTAACTTTCATAAAACTTATCTCCTATGATGCATAGATACGATATGTGTATCGGATACGACATGTATCCGATACGTCGATACGTTTATTTCTAAAATAATAGGATACGATACGTGATAAATACGTGATATATGAATAATGAAAGTGTACAATAATTCTTACAAACATAATAAATATATGATTGTTAATGTGTGAATCCAAATTTTCTAATTAGAGATTACTTATTTTGGTAGTCAAAATCTTGTAGCTAATGTTAGTGACCAATTTAAAAGTCAATTCATCAAACTATTTTAATTATCAATTTAGAGACTGATTATAATTTTTTGGAACTATTTTAGTTGTCAATTTGGTTACTTTATAGTGACTAATTATTTTTTGTCACTAAAATTTGTCATTATTCAAAGGTTTTATTGTAGTGTACTACTATTTTATAAATTAGATATTTCATTGATAAATATCGTTAAAGTATCCTAAAATATCGGACACGATACATGTCAGATACAGATACGTGATCCAATTTGAAGTATTGGTGTATCATAGCTTATCTCCAAATTCACTCACTTTACCCTCTAAATCCACTCAAAAAAATGCACAAATTCATCCATCCAAATCAACAAAAATTCATACTCTTTCCCATATCCACACTCCCAAACGAACACACCCTTAGGGATAGAAACAGATTGAGTGCAAATAGCGTCTACCAACAACAAAAAAGTTTATTCATTATCTGTTGGTTTATTTATCGGATATTCGTTTAAAAATTATTATAAATATTTTAAAACCCACGGTTATATGTGGACACCCACAAATATTGAAAAAAAATTAATTTTAAATTACAATAAATAAAATAACAAAAATATATAAAATAAAATATAAATTAAATTTTAATTTTAATTAAACTTAATCTAATAAAATATAATTTTAATTCTAATGAAATTTAACCTTATAAAACTAATACTAAATTTTAATCTTAAGTTTGTATGGATACGAATAGTATGATACCCATATTCGACTCATTTATAAATGAATATTAAAATACTTACTACTTGTGAATAATCAATACCTGTGGACACCAGCTATTCATCGCGAATTTTATCGACGAATACCCGTGAACGTGTATTTTTATCATTTCTATGTATAACCCAACTAAATTTACTGTTTTTTGTTATCAAAATAAATAATTAATATGACTTTGTGACAGAAGTTTAGTTCATTATTAATGTCAATTTTCAAGCATCAAATTAATATTATAGTTAAAGCTTAAACTTTTGTATGTGGATATACCTGCATTTGTACTTAATGTGTTAGGTGTAACTATTTATTTGAAGTAATTTGGACCAAGTGTTTGGTTACCATCCTACATCCTACACTTGTATATTTTTAAATATTTCATATAATACTAGGACATGTATAAGTGAATTAATGTCATACCTGTTATCTAATTGAAATGAAATAATAATATACAAAATTTATATCTATATAAAAATAAATATAAGTTTTTTATAGTGAAAATTGATATTTAAATATAAAAATCGTAAAATTTTATGATTTTTCATATTATTTACCATTTAAATTCCATTCGTAACATAATAAGATTGATATGATCAATCAAACAAAATTATAAAAATCGTGTAAATTATTTTTTTTTTCTTCACTGAAATCACTTTTTTAAATTATTATATTATGTTGAAATAAAATTTAAACCAAATTAAAATTTAATACAATTAAAAGTCATCAATATTCATCTTTTTTTTAATGAATTTCACTTAAAATAAAATACAATTAAAGTTAATTAATAAAAAATAATTGAAAAAAAAATTAAAAAAAAAAATTCAAATCTAATTAAAAATCTTAAGTGAATTTCAATCAATTAAAATAAAACATTATTCTCTGATACATCCTTAAAATCTATTATGATTAGGATGATAAGAAGTTCATCAATTTTGTAAATTTAAATTTGATGAAGTATTAATTTATTTTATTGTGATGATTTATCATTTTTGTTATAACAAGTAAAGTCTACTATATTGCAAATTTATGATTTAAAATTTTATAAACCCCTACTATCTTAATCATAACCTCAATTTGGCTTTAAAACAAGTATGGTTAAATATGTAGTTATTATACTCCACTATTTTTAAAGATGAAATAAGAGTAAAATATCTTATATGTAAAGGAAACTCATGATAGATGTTATCTTCCATGAATCACACCAAATAATATTACATGCGAACTTAAAGAAATTTATTGAATTTTTAGCATATCCAAGCATTCTTATTAATTGCTTTATTTAACACGAATAAGTAATAATTAATATACATTTAATTAATATACATTTAGGTATTAATGTTAAGAATCAATTTTATGATTTTCAAAATTAAAATTATGTGTATACATCTTTTGGTATTTTGTGTAAGAAATATAATTAAGTTGTGGGGTTAAATATAATGAAATAATTAATATACAATTTTACGTTTTTCCTTTCTTTTATTTAAACTATTTAGTAAGTTTTGTATTTGTGTTCACTTGCCTATTCTATGATAGAGTGCAAACGTTATGGTTTTACTACTTCCATTTCATTTCTCACAATTCCATCTCCAACTTTTCTAATTTTCAAATTATCTTTATTTTGGCTTAATTTATATTTTGATTGTATATTTGTAAAATTGTCAATATTAGTCTATTTTTTTGAACACTTTTAGTCTTTTAATTTTAATTATTCATAATTTAGACTCTAATTAGTTTTATATAAGTTTAATCTCTTAATTAAACATTTTCAATTAGAAAAATTATTTCTTAACAATTTTTTTTTACAAACTTAATAATGGTGACGTGACCGGATGTAACTTGAGAATAGAAAAGAAAGATTTGATGTATTAAAATGAAAAAAATTGTCAAAATTTAACAATTTTTTTTGTTCAAAGTATCATGGTCTTTTTAATCAATACAAAAAAATCAAATCTCAATTACTACCGTTTCCAACTGCCTAAGAAATTTGACAAGTACAATGTATTATATTATCATTAAAATAATAACAAAATACGCATCACTAAACTAAAAGTTAAAGAAAGTTATAAATTATTAAAAATCTATTTTTTTTTCTGTAGTAGCCTAAGCCACATTTTGTAAATTAGCAAAATTTATTTTTGAATGACAATGTTTGCCCATTTATTATAAGGTAGAGCAATTCATATTTAAAGAGTATTAATTTAAATTTATATAATTTTTTTTTTCATTTTTAACCCTTTTTCTTATTTACTTTAATACCAATCTTGTGTAAAGATATTACAATAGAAAAAAGTTAAAAAGTTCTCTTGAATTATGTAGAAAAGAAGATCATACATTCGTGATATTTCAATATGAGTTCTTTTATTTTTTTATTTTAGCATTAAATAGGAATTAACCCATCTTAATTAAATTTAGGTGAATTTGAATTAAGTATTATACATTGTTTGAAAAAATAGGGAAAAAAGCAAGTGAATAATATTTACTATACAAATATATAAATATTTTTTTCTCTTTATGTATAAGTTCCTAATGGAGAACAAAAAATTAAATAACATTAATAACACAAATATTTTTTTTTTTACATTTAATAAAGTTAGTATGTAATAGTTTATAAATAAATAATTAATGTGTAATATTTTTTTTCCTAATCAATATAAAGTATCCATTAAAATTTATGCTGCCTTGTTATCAAGTTTAATCTTATATTTTTTGATATAATTTTTTGACAGATGGGGTTTTCTAATTTTGAAGAAGAACCAAATCAAACCAATAATTATGTGTAGAATGAATATTTGAATCTAAGATTTCACGTATTAGTTGGTTGGTATTGTGTATTTTTAAGTTGACAACGTGTGTTTAAGTTGGAAATGTTTGTTTAAAATCTTATAAATTTAGTATTGTTTTTTGTAATTTGGTATGAAATTTAATTTATTGTAATAATAAAGTTAATTAATATAATTTTTAATCTTTTATTAAAAATAAAAAAAAAATTATCATAAAAAATACTTAAATAAAAAGAAAAATAAAATAAAAAAAAGGTCAAAATCAAAGAAAGTTTGAATTAATGCTCTGCGTGGATTGCTATTTCACTTTGATAAATGCATGAAAATTGACATCAGAAAACGATTTCTTAATAATCGTTATAGTGTAACCAAATCTATAACAATTGTTATATAGAAAGATTTTCTGTTATGTATCACGTTTTTTTATTATTATTATTATTATTATTATTATTATTATTATTATTATTATTATTATTATTATTTGATTTTATTTTTTATAATATTATTATTTATTAAATTTTTTAAAACTAAAAATTATTTTTATTTACCTTTTATAAAATTGTTTATTTATTTTTTTATTTATCAACAATGAATATTTTTATTTATTTTATTTTATTTTTAATAAATATAAATTTATTTTATATATTAATTTAATAATATTACATTATTATTATTATCTACAATTATATTATTACTTATATTTAAAAAACGTAAAAATATGTAATATGTACACGTGTGACTTTAACGGTAAAAAGAGATTTGAGGACTAAAATAACAGATAATTAAAATTTTAAAACAAAAATTAAAATTAGAAAATCAGAAATTTTACAAAAATATATTTGAAGGAAAATATGGTCTGTATGAAACAATGTTAGGGGATCTGAGGCATAGATTTGTTGGTTTGTCGTTTTTCCTTCCTTGAAAAGTATTTGTGCGTAAGGATTGAATTGAAGTTGTGGTGGTGGAAAAAGTATGTTCTTGGGCACAAACAATTGCGTGTGCCACCAGGTCAGCACGGGCATGTTCATGCCCCATGCCGTGGAAAGAAGAAAAACAGCGTTCTCATCCAGAATGCTGAAACAACCTTCAAATACAACCTACTCCAGCACATGTTTTCACACTTCAACAACAACTCTCTTCTCTCAACCCATTGACCCCAAAAAACTTATTATAACAAACATTTCATCCTCCAATTCTCACGAACCATTCATCAAAAATTCAGAAACAAAAATGGGTTTGTTGGATCTAGAGAAGCACTTCGCCTTCTATGGCGCCTACCACAGCAACCCCATCAACGTGGCCATCCACATCCTCTTTGTTTGGCCCATCCTTTTCACCGCCCAAATCATCCTCTACTTCACCCCCACCCTTCTCTCCCTAGGGTTCCTTCCCCCAGTGCTGGTTCTCAATTGGGGCTTCTTCGCCACCGTTTTCTACGCCCTCTTCTACATGGCCTTGGATATAAAGGCTGGTTCTTTCACTGCTTTTCTCACTTTCTTCTGCTGGGTCGCTTCTAGTTTTGTCGCCAATACCCTCGGCTATTCGCTCGCCTGGAAGGTACTAAATACTAATTCACGAATACCCTTCAAAGTAAGGCCTTTTCTATTTGGGCCTCACTTGTTGTGTTGTGTATTTGTGTCTCTCTTTTCAACTGGTTTGATTATGTTTATGTCTCTTCTCTGTACGGAATTTCGTTGTTGAATTAAATGCTGTTTCCTTCCCAAGGAGCCTCGATAATTCCGAGATTTATATTCGTCACAGAGAAGAATAGAGTGAAAGGGACTAATCTTTTAGCACATGGATGATTGTTGTTTGATTTTGTGCTGGTAGATATGTCCGCTTTTAATGTTTGACCGAGTTTTGAAAAGAAGATGATTGTGGAAAATAAAAAGAATAATAAAAAATATGTGGGCCGTTGGCGAATTGTTTTTCGTTTGTTTCGGTGTTTGGAGTCTCAGGTTGTGTTTGAATTCTCGTTGTACTTTGCTGATCATCAATGCATGTCGGATGTGGTTTGACTGTGAGAAGGAAGAATTAGACTGACAAACAGATACATACCTAGGTTTTTCTGACAAATGTCAGTTATTATTATGATAGTTTTTGTTGGTAGATTTACTTAGATGTTGTGTTTCTGATATGCCTGTTCTTACATTTTCCCAACTCTTACAACTTGGAGGTCTGCCAGTGAGGAAATTGTGTTCTGAAGCAAACATACATTATTCCTGTATAAGAGTGAAAAAAGCTCGGTTTTGGTTGACTTTTTTTCTCAGTTCTTTTCTTTTTCATTTTCTCATCAGCTAATCCCTAACTATATGAAAAAATGTTGTCTTTATGTAGTAGAATAGATAGAATAAGAGTTGAATTGCTAGTTTGCTACCAACCGACGATGATGGTTTCTTTGGTTTAATTGGGAGACCCTAATGAATTGCTTGTTTGGTTTTCAATTGGGTCGGCTTTGGAAATTGGAAATTGAGTATTGTCTTAATCTTACCTTGCCACTCGCTTTGAAATGAAAGGAAAAGAAGACATCTCAGTTTGTAAAATGAAGTTCTTTCAAACTTGAGTTTGTGAAATTTAGTCTAACCATGCTCTAGATTAAATACATGTTCCTATTTTGCTATGTTTAAGCATCGTTTATTTGTTCATCGTGTGAGTGCATCTTCTATTTCGTGAAAGACAAGAACACAATGCCGTACTCGTACGTTTTCAAATCTGTAACTTGTTTATGATGGCAATACACAGGTTGTTTTGGCTGCTCAGGTGTTTTGTTGGACTGGACAGTTTATTGGTCATGGTGTGTTTGAGGTAAGGGATTTATTCCATCACTTATATCCATGATGCAGAGGTTTTACATTCCAATTATGTTTTGACCATTGTTTGTCTCTTTTAGAAACGTGCACCAGCTCTCTTGGACAACCTTACCCAAGCTTTTCTGATGGCTCCTTTTTTCGTGGTGCTTGAGGTAATTGTTTGTTATGCATATTTGTACTTGAGTCTTTTTGACAACTGAAACAAGGTGGATTTGATGTTATTGTGTTTCGCAGGTTCTCCAATCTAGTATTGGATATGAACCATATCCAGGATTCAAGACCAGGGTGAAGACAAGGATAGATTCTGATATCAAACAATGGCAAGATAAGAAACAAAAGAAGCATTCGTAGATTGAACACTTAGTTTACAACTGTGGAGTTATCGACCACCTCATAGAAACAAAAGGAAATTGGTTGAATCATACATACACACAAAAAAAAAAAAAGTTTATGATGAAAGCATTGTGTCAATTATCTGTCCGGTGTTAGAAGAAGCGTTGCTTAGAGTTTTTGAACATTTTTCTTCTTGTGAATACATTATTCTTCGGTTATTGTTACAAAGTTGTCACCAATAATATACTCATCTCATTTTCACTTGTGCTACATAAATATGATCTCTTTATTATTTAATTTTAGTAAAAAAAATATTACATTGGTTTTGAGGTCACCGGTGTGTCATCTACAATTAATTAGCCTAAGGGTGTGTTCTTTTCTACAAAATTATTGTAGTGAAGGGATGGAGAGCGATGATCTACGAATGTTAGGGGTGTTCGTTTTCGATGAAAGAAAATGAATAAAAAACGACGATTTGAGAGATTGTGTTGCATTTTGGATCCTTCTGTTTTGAGTAGATTTGAGAGAGAACTTTGGTATTTTACTACTATGACCTTGTACTTCGCTTCCGTTTGATGTTTGATGCACTCTACTTCCCTTCCCTCCTGTGTTGGTATGTTTCATGTTCATCGAATGTCCAAACTTTGCATCATTCCACCATTGTTGCTCCTTCATGGAGACAGCACTCACATGTGTGATTATGAAGAAGTAATGGTTGTACTTGTATTCGATTTCAACTTCCTAATTTTTTCTTGATTTACTCGGTTTGATTTGTTATTTATCTGATTTCATTTGCTATGTACTCGATTCTAGTGTGGTTTGTTTTTGATTCAGATCCATTAAGGATGTATTTGTTCCAGCATTTTTTCAAATAATAAATATCATTAATAACTTTTTTTGAAGAAAAAAATTTAAAATTAATTACAATTTGTTTCATTATCATTTTATACTACATTTAATATCAGGGACAATTTTGTAATCCAACTTTTTCATAAATTTTATTTTATTTTTTATTAGTCAGATCAATTAAATTGTATGCAAACTTTCACAAAATTTACTCTCAAATTCATTCTACTATCACATCCAAATCCCTTAAAAAATACAACATAAACTTCACCCTCAAATCCATCATCTCTCCCTCAAATCGTTCCACTAAAAAAAACACACCTTGAGAATAAAATGTGATTTCAATATAAATTTCAAGAAAATCGTCTAGAATTTATGTTTCAAACTCAGTTTAATTTTCTCTGAACTTACATTTTTTTCAGTATATGAAGTCAATTTAAACCGTGAACCATACGTGAGATTTCATGGTTAGTTAGCGCAATTGAAGGGTGAAATACTGTCAATCTATTATATTCCTTTGCTTAACTGTGTTTTTTCCCTTTAATCAATCGGAAGGATAAACCAACAACAATTGGTTCCAAAGTTTATCGTTTCTAGAATTCAAAGATTGTCTTTGAAGCTAAGTCCAATGCCCCAAAACTAGGATTGAGAAATTGTGTTTGTACGTATTGTGACCTCGTTGGTCACATAATAGATAAGCGTTATCAATGGCTATCACCCCTTTTATAAATTAATTGAAGCCTAAGTAGATTTTTTTTTTCGAGGCAATTTCCTTTTACACCTTAGAATTGCTTCCTACACCTTGCTATCCCTCTAATTTAGGGAAGTAATACAAATAATCATTTAAAATTCTTACATTTTCAGAAAATAATACCTGGAATGTAATAAAAAACTTTCAAAATTGCACATTCTAAAAAACAAAATAGAAGATTTTTCCGAAATACATAATTCGACATTAGTTTTTAATTATTTTAAAATATTTTTATTCTACAACGCTCCATGTATTATTAAAAAATGACATTTCTAAAAAGGTTTAAAATCTGGAATGTTGTTTAGAAGTTGAAAAATGTAGGACCAGCATGGAACTTGTTTCTTAAAGAGGGTTTTTTTTTTCTGTATTTCTCTTTTTTTCTTCCTACACCCCATAAAATCCATAAATTCCAAACCACCCTCACTAAAATTATTCTAAAAAAGTAAAAGTTACTCCTGCACCTCTTCCTTCTTATTTTGCATGTTCATGGTCTTCGCTCTCCTTTTCATTATACACTATGATGGTTTTTCTAATGAATTCTGGATTATAAAATCTAGAATGTAATTTCAATTTTAGTAGATCCAATATTATGGTGGGTCACTTTTCATTATGTGTATGATGGCCTCACATTCAGCTATTAGGCTATTGCCCCCTGCACCCCATAATTATTAATTGCACCCCATAATAATAAGAATAGATTCAAACACCCTCCACCACTAGAAGAGGAAGAGAGGAGAACATTGCAAAGGAAGAAGAGAGAAAATGTGAAAAAACTCGTTTCGAAAAGCTCTTTCCAAAAGACAATTGCTTCCTGCACCCATCAAAGGTGTAAATACGTTTTCCTAATTTATCACTAGACTTTACTTTCAGCTCCATCAACTTATAACAATTACATTAAGGATAATTTCATCCGTCACCGGTTAATTACACTTATCTATTAGTCCGTCGTAACTTATGTATAATGTAAGACTTTTATAATAAAACTTTATTTTTACTTTAAACAAATCCTACCATGGTATTTCTTTTTCAAGACATTCTTGTAAAATTTATTCTGATACAAGAGTTTCATTAGAGTCACTCTTCTATAACTTTTTTCATTTATACTTCAATCTTTTAGAACCTAATAGAGTTTTAAATTTAAGATCCTCTCTATATCACATGGACATGTCGTAGTGAGATTTTTCTATAAGGACCAAATCTTAAACTTAAGTTTGTGGTTATTCTTATATTGGAACGTCCTAAGGTATTGTTTATAAATAAGAGGGGAAGTTGACTGACTTTTCAGAGATAGTGGGAGGATGTCAAAACTTATTTAGTATCTTGTATATTATTATAGTTCACCTTTATCTCTATTGTCAAAGAGTTGTGCAAGAGAAAACTATATATTAAAAATACTCTTCTTCATTTTTTAAGTTTAATATACTAATTTGTTCCATTATCATTGAGTTCGTCTAAATTTTATTCCATTATTTTTAAAATTCCCAAGTCGAAAATATGCTTCAATAAAAAGAAAAAAAATAAAAAAGAAAGAAACCAAAGTAGTTTTCATAACCACTCACGTTCTTCAGTAAAAAGAAAAAATCACATCTCATTATGCGAGTCTGTAAGCTAGTCTACCCTCCCTTTGGGCCGCACAAATTGCGGGTTATGCATGTCAAACTTTTGCGAACTAACTAGCTCAAAATCTATAGGCCTACACTGCACTCTTTTAGTGGATTTGCAAGCCGATTCGTCGTACCAAGCCTACATTGTCATCTCTAAAGTTGGTCCTAGCCTAATCAGAACCAAGTCAAGTTAGGTCGAGCCAAGTTTGCTTGGGTGTAGGTTGAGTTGAGTTGGTTAGAGCTCATTCAAGTTGAGTTGACCTAAGCAAGCTTAGTTGAGCCAAGTTGGCCTAGGTCTAGGTCGAGCTGAGTCAACCCATGCTTAGGTCAAGTCGAGTTAAAGTGGGTTAACATTCATTTGAGTTCGGGTCGACCAATGTTTAATCGTGTTGAGCTAGACTTAGGTGGGTCCTAGTCCAATCAAGACCAGGTCAGGCCTAGTCCAATCAAGACGAGGTTAAGTCAAGTGTAGGTCAAGTTGAGTCTGCCTTGACCTAACTTAAGTTAATTATGCCACAACTCAGGTCGAGTCGAGTGGGTCCGGACTCGGTTAAACTGAGTCGCCTTGAGTCGATCGAGCCGAGTAGATTGGAGTCTAAGTCAAGTTGGGTTAGACGAGATCACATTCAATCAAATTGAGTTAGGTCTATATCAAGTCAAGCTCGGTCGAGTTGGGCCTAGATGGGACCAAGAGAAATTGAATTAGGTTTAACCAAATCGAGTTAAATTAAGACATCAGTTACAACCATGTCAGACTAAGTTTGGTCAATCTCATGTCAAGCTAAAGTCAAGTTTATTCGGACTTATGTAAAACTAAAACAACTTGGACCTAAGTCGATCCAAATTGTAGATTACAATATAAATTTGAAAATGAGAAGAATTTCAAATTTTTACTTTTTAAGTGTTATTTTAAATTCTATAATTTTACATAATCCAATTACTTTAATAAAATTCTATAATTTCAATTTCTTTCAAAACAAAAATCCATATAATATATTTTTTCATAAAACGTTTTAAAGTTTTTTTCTAAAAAAGTAACTTCTTAAAATGCCATTTCTAAAAACATGGTAGAGGTGTATGATCATATTTCACCCCTTAGGAAGGTAGAAAATAAATTAAAATTAAAGTTGTTGGCCTCTCAAAATCAAAAGTAAAATATTTATATACATAAATTATTTTTGAAGTGTTGAATTACGGGATTAAATTACGTGTTAACATTGAAATAATGTGTCGAAGCTGGATTTGCCATTTGCCAGCCTCCAAGACTTAATCGCAGATATTCTCCAAGTGTGTCTTTCGAGAGCTACGTACGTGCTTCATTTATCTTCGCTTCTTTACTTCAAGTTAGTGTGTCACAACAAATTCACAATTTCAGCACTAAGTGCACAAAAAAGAAAAAGGAAATTTTAATTTGCCTGGCTTTGCAAGTATCCATTTCCAGTTTTCAACTTTTAATGGCTTGAAAATACACTTGCCATGTCAGTTTCGGAAACTTTAACATAAAAGCCACTTATTATTCTCGTATCTTTTTTTTGGCGTTTTGCCTCCACAACCAACCCTGAAGGCCAAATTAGTAATTTAAATTCAAATAAAGAGAAAATAACTGATTCTCCAAAGCAAGATGATGCCTTTTGTATGATGAACATTAATTTTTTGCACCACCTGACACAGTGACACTAATTCTCTCTTTCCTTCCCATTGCCAAAATAATAATAATAAAAATATTATGAATATGTGAGCTGAGTTGAGAAGAAAAGAACCAATGAACAACAATGTCTTGTCTGATAGTTGGTGTTAAAAACTTGAAAGTTCCCAAGTTAGGTTATTTGTACATAAATTAATGTTTTCCACAAACAGTGAATTTGCAAAGTAAGCACTTGAGAATATCATAATTACATGCATGGTATTTGGGCACTGTGTGTGTTGAGTCAAAACTGAAAACAAAATTAGGGTGATGAAATTATGATTATTAAGAGGTGTGAGCTATAAATAACTAAAGAAAGGTTGCCTTACATTCCACGTTTCTTTCTCTTCAGCACACCAGTATTTAGGGGTTTCTTTTTTCTCTCTGCTTCTTTATCCACCTATTAACAACACCTCTTCCACCCTCACTTACCATTACCACCACATTTCAGTTCCATGATTTTCACCACCATCGTTCCCTTTTCTCTCTAGCTTAATATTCTTCTGAATTCAGCTATTTCAAAACAAAACCATATAAAGAAGAAGAAAAGGGCATTCCATTCTCTCTCCTGCCATGTTGTTTCTCCAATGAAAATTAAAACTTTGGTGTCTATCTGTTATTGATCAAAATTCTTGGTTAAGGAAGCAAAGTGGGAATGGAAAACGTTTCAGTTCTGTGTAAGGAAGAGGTTCCGATGGATTTGCCTCCAGGGTTTAGGTTTCACCCAACTGATGAAGAGCTTATTACTCATTACCTTTACAGAAAGGTAACTGAGATAAGCTTCTCAGCTAGAGCCATTGGAGAGGTGGACTTGAACAGGTCTGAACCTTGGGATTTGCCATGTAAGTTCAAAGCAAAAACCAATAAGTTCAGTCTTACTTTGGTTTTGGCTTTGGCTCCTAAGTTTTTTAAGTTTATGTGCATGCTTTTTTGTTATAGGGAAGGCCAAAATGGGAGAGAAAGAATGGTACTTTTTCTGTGTGAGAGACAGAAAGTACCCAACCGGTTTGAGGACCAACAGGGCCACTGAAGCAGGATACTGGAAGGCCACAGGGAAAGACAAAGAGATCTTCAGAGGGAAATCTCCTGTGGGAATGAAGAAAACTTTGGTTTTCTACAAAGGAAGGGCACCCAAAGGAGAGAAAACTGATTGGGTCATGCATGAATATAGACTCGAGGGTAAATTCTCTGTCCCCAACCTCCCCAAAACTGCAAAGGTAACTAATTTACAATAATTTTGTCTTCACCATGTTGTTTCAGTCATGAGAATTTTCTGTTGCTGAGTTTAATTCAGTGGCGTGTTGCAGAACGAGTGGGTGATTTGCAGGGTGTTTCAGAAGAGTTCAGGTGGGAAGAAGACTCATATTTCTGGGATAATGATGTTGGACTCTTACGGAAACGAATTGGGTTCTTCTGCTTTGCCACCTCTCACTGATTCCTCGCCTTCCATTTGCAACACCAAAGCACTGAGTGCGACTGAACAGGTTTACGTGCCCTGCTTCTCCAATCCAATTGATGTTCCAAGAGGGATCTTCGATTCCTTGAACAACATCGACATCAACATCATCAACAACAACAACAACAACGCCCTTTATGGCGTTTCTTCAAACCATTCGTTTTACTCCACTCAAGGGTTTCATCAACTTCAGGCTCCACCAAATTTGCCATCACCCGGTTCTTCAAACCATTACCTCAGATCCTTCTTTCACAAAGGATCACTCTTGAGGAATGGCTTTGAACCAGACACGGAAATGGTCAGTGTCTCACAGGAAACAGGTGTTTCTACTGATGTCAACGCCGAAACCTCTTCAGTTGTGTCAAATCTTGAGATGGGTAAAAGGCTCTTTGAGAATCAAAACAACCCCATTGGTCCAGCTGCACCAGTGGACCTTGCTACCTTATGGAACTACTGATATCAAATGCAGAAAACAAAGCCAACTTTTTCAGCAGAAAAAGAATATCCGCATTTACTATTTATTCTTTGTGATGTTGTCCTTGTTTTTACGATAGATTTTAACTAAAAGATGCACTCTACTGTACAATAGCGAAACATATGTAAGAAATCTTCTGAACTCTGTTTTGGTGCTTTGATACTCCAGTCTTGTTGTTGTTGTTGTTATGGTTTGTATGATATGAACATGATTACTGTGTATCAGCTTTTATTAAAATTAATACTAGAATGAGACATGGCTTGGTCTCATTTTTTATATATCTGGATTCTACGGCCAAATCTTTAGAGAATGACCTTTATTCTTGTAATATTTGAATTGCATATTTAATTCTTCGTTGTGGGGACTGAATCAAGAACAGTAATCATTAAAAAATGAAAATCTCTGGATTCCCTTTCTTGGAAACACGTGCACGCGCTTCCTTTGACATGGACAAATTAATATTAACAAACTTATCTGCATTTACCTTCTGCAAGTGAAGCTCCTTGTGGAAATCAGGACCCTGAAAGTTTTTTTTTTTTTTTTTTTTTCTCTCTCCTCTTTCTCTTTCTGTTCATGTGGATGATAAACCAGAATGTTTAACTCAGTCAAACATTCATTTTTACCCAATCAATTTCAGGACATTCTCTGATAAAGTCAATTATATATTTGAAAACGTTGTTTCTTGTAGTTTCGAACGATACTACACTTATTCTACTATAAACCAGCTATTATGAGTCCTAACATATTTATCAGTGTACGACCACTTCTAAGTCATCTGCGACAGAAAATGTTCTGGGAGTTATTTCCTATAGTTCTGTTACTCTTGATATTTTTGGGTTCTGTTATATGCAATTTCATCCGGTTGAACTAAATTCTAAATTTGTTCTGATTATACATAGGTGTGTGAGAGAGAGAATTAAACAATATTCCAAAAATAAATAATTTTGTTTTCGTTGGTGTTACTAAATGAAGACATATATATACTGAGAGGATTTGTCTGTATGTGCGATTATCGATTCAACGTTTAGTTAATTCATTCATTCGAAAAAGTTCAATCATTCATTTCCCGTTCCATGATGCTTGAATTGCGTTTTGAAGCTGCAATGCCATGACATGAGAACATCAATGCCCTCTTTTTTTCTTATTTTGTCCAAAAATATAATATACGTGTCTCCTTTTTGTACCATCTGGTGCTTTTATTTATGGCACATGATAAATCCCCCATCTAAAAAAGTAAATCAAATTGAGTCCTACACGGCTTCATCGTTTAACTCTGTGAAATCACTCCCAACATGCCTTTCACAAAGTGTTGCTCAACTCATTTTCACCATTTTCATGGCAAAGAACTACTATGTTCTTTTTGTTGTTTCTTAAGAATCATAGTTTAACTTGAAATAATCTAAATACAAAACCCAATGAAATTCTTTATATTTCAAACATAAATTGTAAAGATCATTACGTATGGGGGTTGAAGGGGGAATATATAACAACGAAGTTATGGTAAATTTTGTGGTTATTAACTTAGTGGTGTGGTCTATTTCATTACATCATGAACAGTTCGTGTTTCGGTAAGAAGTTGTTGATAAGTCTCATTTCATGAATTTCATTAAGCTTATATATATATCGCATTCTTCATATTTTTCTTCCCATTCAAATGGTTGGGTTACAGTTTTCATTTTTGGCATCTATGCTTTTGGAATATTTCAAACACTGTACTTAACTTTTACTCATTTCGGTGGAAGTTTATATTGATTGAATAAAGTATTAATCCTTTACATGAATCAACATTTACATCCATAATATAATATATTTGAAAGTAACTCCAAATCAAACTTATTTACATATACGTTAATATATTTTCTTGATGCTGATTTTGAAAGAAGTATCGGTGCAATAAGCTTTTTGTTATTTTTCTCATCATGATATTAAAGATGTTATTCTTTTTTATTTTATTACTTTGGTTTTATCTTATATTTGTTTTTTTTTTTTCTT
>Ga0209589_1002725_pt1 | contig 30783 bp, 15 predicted proteins | sample CowpeawhiteBW_FD_187525 | JGI IMG/M metagenome (GOLD analysis project Ga0209589, IMG submission 187525) | Root nodule microbial communities of legume samples collected from California USA - Cow pea white BW (SPAdes) (version 2) | ecosystem: Host-associated > Plants > Roots > Nodule | place: USA...
TTTTTTTTTTTTTTTTGTAAAAATGGGTCATTTTGACCCATTTATATAAAAATAGTCGGTTTACTAATTAATGAGAGAGTTTATTAATTTTTATTTTTTTTTAAATTTTTTAACTCTTCTATAATTTTTAAAGTTTAATATATTTTTTTAAGTAAATTTTTAATAATAAGATTAAAGATATTTTAAATAAAAATTTATTATTGTAAATGTAATAATAAAATTTAAAATATCAAAATGTTAATAAAATTCAATTTAAAATATTTTTAATCAAATTTTACTATTGTAAATTTTATATTAAAATGTAATTATAAAATTTAAAATATTAGGTTTTAAAATATCAAAATTTTAATAAAATTTTATTTGAAATATTTTTAATCAAATTTTATTATTGTAAATTTTATAATAAAATGCAATAAAATTTAAAATATTAAGTTTTAAAATATCAAAATTTTAATGAAATTTAATTTAAAATATTTAATTAAATTATTAAAAATTTATTTTTAAAAAAGTATATAAAACTTTATAAATTATATAAAAGTTAGAAAAAAAATAGAGAAGTCAAATTATCACTAAAGTGTCTTGTGACCCATTTTTGTAATAAATAAGTTTGACTATTTTTGTAAAAAACTTTGAAATGAAGTAAATTTAGTATTTTATGTACTTTCATTACTGAAAAGATCTCAATTATTATTTTTTTTATTCAAATGTTTGGGAACATATGATATAGTTCAGATGCAAAATAGTTTAAAATTATAAAGTTAAAAAATAGAAAAATCTTCATAAAATTTAAAGCATTAGTAGGGTTTGTTTCAACTACCAACATGACATTATGATCTTATCTGTATCTGCTTCTCATTTATAAAATCATTACCATGTCTAGCTGGGCTATTGAAAACTACAATGATTTTTTTTTTTTTTAATTTAAATACCAAATTGCTTTGTATATTTCCTTTCCTTCAAGATATCATGGTAATGAAGTATTTATAATTATCAGAATGAAGTAAAACATGTGGTTTCACCTGAATGAGTGATGCATCTCCCAGTACATTGATAATTCTGCTAAGTTGTAAGGTGGTGTATTCTGATCTGAGAGAACATTTGACTGAGCATGTGATTGAGTGTAAAATTGAATGAAAATAGCATGAGTAACAGGGAGAAGTCAGAATGTGATATGCATTGGTGATGACTGTGAGAGTGATTCTGTGTGGAGATATAGAATGATGACAGTGTCACACATGTGGGGGGCCATGCATCTTGACCATTTCCTTTCACACATATGTTTCAACTGCCCCCCACCTGTTTGTATATATTCCCAGACTAACACTAGGAATGCTATAATATTCACATGTAACACAAATACCAACCAAAACCATTTCTTAAGAGACATGGAACTACCAGCAAAGCCTAGAGCACTCATTGCCTTCCTCATCCTCCTCCTAAACCATGCTTGCCTACTCCATTCCCGAAATCTCCCAACTTCTCCTTCACCTGCACCAGTGAGTTCATCTCTCGTTTCTGTCTCTTTTTCTACCAATTTAATTTATCACTTTTTCACCACTGTGTCATTCTAAGTTTCAATGTCCTTTTTCAGGAAGGTATTGCCCCAGCAACATACGAGAGGAGCTTGAACCCACATGAAGGAAAGAAAGCAAATCCTAGGTTAGGTTCATTTCCAGCTACATGTCAAACAAAGTGTAACCAGTGCAAGCCTTGTGTGCCGGTTGAGGTCACAATCAAAACAATGGCAGAAGAAGAGAATCAGTACTATCCCATAGCCTGGAAGTGTATGTGCCAGAGCAACATATTTTCACCTTAGGCAACACTTGCTTTTTATTTTTGCATTTCTATGGTTGGCTAACTAGCTAGTTCACTTGTGATTATGTTACCAAAGCTATCTAATATCTAAACTAGTTCCCCTTTAAGAAACACATCTCAAATATCCTATACTTCATCTTAATCAAAAAGGGTTTTTATTGTTAATATAATTAAGATGAAGGAGTTGGCTGCTGTGCTGTGCATGCGTGATAGTCAAACATTTGCTTTTGGAAGGCTTAATTTTACCATGGAAAAGCAGCCTGATGAAAATTGCATATTATATATACTCTTAAGCTTAAAATAACAAAGGTGCTTTTTAATTTGAAGATTTGAAAAGTCAAAGTCGTCATTCTCACCCAACATGATCATACAATAAACTTAGTTTTGACATAGTGATTGATTAAAATAGTAATACAGTGGGCAGTCATTATTTGAATTTTGGACATTGATGATGGTTAGTATTGGGGAAGATTGGAACATGTGTGATATAAATACACGCTTAGTTGAAACCTATGGTATTACAAAACCAAAGTTTTAGCTGAAGGGGTTTCCGATTTGTGAGAGAAAGAAGACAGTGAGTAATGGAAGGTCTGATTCCATACATTATCGATGCCATGAGGAAGCAAAAGCCCAACACTTTAACCCATTCACGTTCAGATACCTCACAACGCAGCTACCGTATGCTATTGGGATCCGATTCCTTCAATGGATCTCATCACAGTCACACAATGATGAATCCCACCGCTGCAACCACTTCCTCTTATGCTGCCACCAACCTTCGGAATAGCAAATCGTGATTCATGGATGCAATGCAACCACGGCGGAACAACAATTATTTCATATATTCTTTCTTCTTTAATGTTTAATTCGTTTGTAGATTTCTAATTTCTGTCACTCAATTCCCAACTTTCATGTCCTGTGCTTCAATAATTGCTTTGGACGCATCTACTGTATGTTACTTTTCAAAACCCTACACAACATAAAGTGTATATTAGTAATAACTGTCCATTTTCAAATTAATTTTTATCTTTTCCTAAATAGTAAATATAATCATTTCAAAATTACTGTTTCAAGTACAGAATTTACGGTAAAGTATAGAATTGTATTGTAAAATATTTTTTTTTATCAATATTAATAGGTAGGGTTTTAATTTAACCAACTTAAAATTAGTTTTGCCCATTAGTATTTGGATCGTAAAAGTTATCACATAAGACTAATATGAGAAATATAATCGTACGAATATTAACAAATCGCATTGATTATGTCGTCGCTAAGATTTCATCACAATTAAACACGAATAAATATATCATTTTAAATAAATTGGTCGAATAATATAGCAAATCTTAGTACCCATAAATAAGATAAAGCATCAGATAGGAAAATTGATTACAAAATATAAGATGAAAAATTAAGAATATGAATATTAATTATAGTATAAAAATTATAAGCATAGAAGAATACTCAACTATAAAAAGAAGCAATGATAATAATAAAAAAAATACTCAATTATGTGATAAAATTAAATAACGAAAAGCAAAAAAAAAACGTATTTTGAGGTTTTTAAATAATTAGAGTGAAATTTGATAATAAAAAATAACGAAATATAAAATCAAGGAGAGTCAAATTACAATAAAAATAATGTTTATGGGTAATACGTAATATGTAAGTACAAATGAAAAAAAATGGTTATAATCATGTTATTGATTTTATTTTCAGTTAAATTAACAAATTTTACGAAATTGAATTAGGTTTTAGTACCTAAGAATTAAAAATGAAAGGGCTTGGTTTAATAGTAAAATATTTGATATTTGAAGAGGATGATGGAATAAAATAGAAGGGAGGTGAGTGAAGATTGAGAAGGCGGAGGATGGGTATCCGATCGGTGTTTGACGGCGGCGAGCTGAGAAGGGAATTTGAGAAAAACGGAATTGACGGAAAATTCGTCGGAACAATATGGAAGCACGTTATCGGAAATAATGGGAAGGGAGAAAGTGGAGATTGGGATTGGGAGAAACAAGTGCCCTCGTTGCCATCTTCAGCGTACTCTGTCCTTCGTTCCAACTTCGGAGGAACAAAGCCTCTCTCTTCTTCTCTTCACTCCGTTTTCCACTCTTCCGACAACCTCACCTCCAAGCTCCTCATCAAGCTCCAAGTCCTCTATTCTCAACCACTTTTCAATCAATTGCAATTCATTCTGAATCGATTCGTTATCTAAATTCTTGTTTTTCAGAATGGGGCATTCGTGGAGGCCGTGATAATGAGGTATGATACTCGTTTGGGAAAATACGCTGGCAAACCCCGTCCCGGTGGGCTACGAGCAACTTTGTGTATTTCATCACAGGTTAGGTTACTTTTCAATTCGTTTATATTTCTTCCTCTTTGTTGATGCTAATGTTTCCTCCTCCTCCTTTTCTTTTTGTGCAGGTAGGATGCAAAATGGGTTGCAAATTCTGTGCCACTGGATCCATGGGATTCAAAAATAACCTATCCTCCGGGGAAATTGTGGAACAGCTCGTTCATGCTTCTGCTTTCTCACAAATCCGTAATGTTGTCTTCATGGTATTTATTTTTTACCTCTATTTCTGCACGAGCCATGTGTTTCTTGTTTGCAGATTAATCTATTATTTTCTTACAACAGGGAATGGGAGAGCCTCTCAACAACTATTCTGCTGTGGTGGAAGCGGTTCGCATCATGACTGGATTGCCATTTCAGTTGTCCTTGAAAAGGATTACCGTATCAACGGTAAAATATGCATTCTAGTTTTTCTGACATGACATGCCCGAAACTTTACAACTGTAAAATTAACACAATTTACACCATTTTCTGTGGGTATTAGTCTCTGTTCAGAATCTTGGATTGGGACGGTGCAGTTGCTATGTTTTTCTGTTCTGCTGTTAAGTAATTTCTTTTACAAACATTGTTGAATACTGGTAATATCTGGCTTATGAAATGCGTGGTTGCATCCTTAATAGGTTGGTATCATCCATGCTATCAACAAGCTTCATAATGACCTGCCTGGTTTGAACTTGGCAGTCTCACTGCACGCACCAGCCCAAGACATCCGTTGTCAGATAATGCCTGCTGCTCGTGCTTTCCCTTTGGAAAAACTTATGAATTCACTGCAAGAATATCAAAGAAAAAGGTGATTACTGAGATCATTCATGATAATTGTGGGCATTATCATTTAAACTTTTGTTAACGATTTTCAGTGATTTTGGAGGCTTTAATATTTCGTTATTGACTACAGTCTGCAGAAAATACTAATTGAATACATAATGCTTGACGGGGTGAACGATGAAGAGCAGCATGCCCACCAATTGGGAAAACTATTAGAGACATTTCAAGTGGTAAGCACTCCATATTTACTTAGAAGCACACGGGAAATTTCTGAATTTTGAGTAATTACTCTGAATTGCATTTATATATTTAAAACCTCTCTATTGAAAGTCTATGACAAACATTTATGCTCTGTCACTATAATTCCCAAGCCACCCTTATGCTCTAAAAAAATGCAGCCACTGATGAATGGTGGTGTTTATTTCTCAGAATAAGAGTTTCTAAACATGATGTTCATTCTCTGCTCCATTAGGCAATGCTAAGTACTAACCTTTTTGCATATGGTCTCAATTATGAAACAGGTGGTGAACTTAATACCTTTTAACCCTATCGGTACCTTGAGTCAATTCAAACCTACCAGTGAGCAGAAAGTCTCAAATTTTCAGAAAATTCTAAGAGGTACATATAATATTCGAACAACAGTTAGGAAGCAGATGGGTCAAGACATAAGTGGTGCTTGTGGACAATTGGTGGTTAACATACCAGACAAGTCTCTTGCCCGTGCAGAACCCCTCACAGACATAGAAGATCTTGTTATTTGATATCATATAACTTCAATTTTAATTCTTGCCCTCAATTTTAAATGTCTCCCGGTTCATGTTTTTTTTTTTTTTTGTTTAATCTTACAGAAATTAGAATTAGAAGTGTAGAACTATAGACGTCATGGTGCACTGGCTTAACTGCGACCAAGATGATATGAATGTGTAAGAATCTTTTAGGTTTGACAGAATTGGAGAAGGAAAATTGTTTGTGAGAATAATATTTCAAAACTAAGTTTAGAAGTATTGATTTTGTTTAATTTCTAGTACCTAAAAATTTATAAAATTATAATACTTATTTGTTTCTTCCGGTCTTATTCTAAAATTATGTTTTATTATTTTAATGTAATTTATCAGTTTATTCATTTTAAATTAATAAATTACGTGTCGTGCGTTTTTATTTAAAAAGCTGTTTTTGTTGAAAGAAAAGGAAATGAATCCCTCACAGTTTATTCTTCTGTTGTCGAAATTTGAACATGATTCATTCTTTCCCTTGGTTAAGCTCACTATAAATTCATTTATTTTGGCTTTAATGAGGATTACAATTGGCATTTGCATAAACAAGATAAAAAAATGCCTTTGAAAACAAGGCGCCTTGAACCATCTATACGTCAAGGCGCAGATCGTTCATGACCGCTGTGTTAATAATACAAGCTTCTTTCGCCCAATTCTCAAATAATATAAGACACAAACAGTTAGAGAAACAATAAATTACAATTAACAATGTTTTTTTTTTTTTATATTTAGATATTTGAATTTGCACGCTTATGGAGTGATTTTCTTCACCTGCAATCTAAGTGAAAATGCCAATATATAACATTATTCAGTTTTTCTTCGATTTCCTTAGCATTTAACAACGTTAAACAAAAGCAAATTAAACTAAATATGCATCGTAATTTTCTCGACTACTTTAAAATCAACTGAAAATGAAAGTGCAGATGTCCGTAACTTGTAGCTATTTGTTCCTAAAATGGTTAATTTGTTCCTAAATGTAGAGGCTTTTACCAGGTCCTGTTATGAAAACTGATATACTTCCCTCTCCAATTCAACCCAATCACGACATTGACATACTTGGAGGGTTACACATAAATAGACCAAAATACAAATCCTAGACATTGACATACCTGCAAACTAGGGATTGTCTAAAACAGGCAAAAAGGTTGATAGTTTAGGAAAACTCGAGAATTTCAATTGCAATTTGCTCTGAGTAAAGCCAAGGTAATTTCACTTTCAAAGTCTGTCTGTCTCAAACAACGAGGATTGAATCCAGTTGGCTTCTATAAAACTGAAAGCTGTTCTGCTTAACATCCCTGGCATTTTGAAGATGGCAATAACTTGATACAGAGACAGACTCAGCAGCTTACAGCAACACATGCTTACAAATTACACAACTAAAGCGTCTGCGGAAGTTGTCCCAAAATCTACAAGTCGATAGGCACGATCTAAGATCTCAGAAATATTGCCTGCTGTTTGCTACTATGAAGCCAAGAGTGCTTCCAGCTTTGCAATCTTATCATCCTCATTCTGCGGAATAGGATCCTTACTTACATCTTGATACAAATCATGCTTCCACTTCTCAGTTTGAATTTTATCCAGAGGATAACCATGTCTTCCATTAAATTTATCTCTTCCCCTGTAACTGTCATTGCCCCCATACCTTCTTCCTCTTGATGGAAACCCATCTCTCCTACCTCCAACCTTGTTAGGTGCTCTGTCATCTGCAAAAGGCTTCTCAGGTCTACCCAAATGCTGTGGATTGTTGCTTCTTTCCTCCTTCTTCCTGTCATTCCTTCCTACAACCAGATTAACATCTCCTGATTCCACTGGAATCCTCTTCTCCCTAAATGCAGGTCTTTTCCTTGAGGTAGGAAGTGGATCATCTTTCCTTTCAGAAAAATCATCTCTTCTCTGGAAAGTATTATCATCTGGTTTAGCTTGTGATTTATCATCTCTCTGTTCTCTACGGTGACTTGTCTCTGCTCTTTCATTAAATTGCTTTCTTGTGTCCTTCCACCATCCACGCTCTAAAATACAAGAAACCAATAAGATTGATTATATTTCGTGAACAACTAAGTCTTTTATAACTCATATTTCCACTTCATGCAAAGAAGGCACCGGTGGCTCAAAATTACAAAAAAACTTCTTCAATTCGCAACCACGTTTTACAACAAAATGAATAGAACACATTATAACTGAAAAAAACTTGTTTTCTAGCATAAAATGAAAGAAATATTTTACTTGCATGACCAGAGTCAATATACAAATCATCCATATACGGGACTCCCCATCACGACTCATGACTGAAAAGATAACACAAAATACGAAGATAATACAAATCCAAAAAAAAAGAAAAAAGGAAACTCACCACCTGCTTTCCTTTGACCTGAGCTTTGGCCAACCTGCGCAATGCTACCTCGTTTCTCTTGCTGTTATAAAACATGCATAGGCAAGCCTAAGGTGGTTATATATATACAGAGGCACTTGAAGGTATGGTGCTGAACACGAACCCCACTACAACACCCTCAAAAAATATAGAATGCGTACACTGAATAAAAATCAAGCACACAAAATTTAAAATCTCTAGTTTAATAAAGACATTTTCTTTCATATGGAAACACAAGTAACTATAAATATTCTAAGCGCTTACAAATTTGAAGCCGTAAGAATGATTTCCAATAGTAAGAATTTTGATAGTAGTTCCGACAGTGTGAAAAACAAATTAAAAGCGAAAGAAAGTAATAATGAAAATAAGGGAGATGTGGGTACTTGAGTGGGATGAGGTGCACGCTGATGATTTGGTTCATTCAGCCGCCGGTGGTCTCCATTGTGTACGTTAGCGCTGTTTTCCACTCTCTCTTTCTCTTCTTTTCCATATGCATCTTTTCTGTATCTCTTTGGGCTACAATTCAATACAATACAATGCATCCATTACAACACTCGAAGATCTTTCCAAACTCAGGTTGCAAATTTAGAATTATTGATTGGCTTAAACGCATTAAAGAGTGATAGGCATTACTGTTAAATACCGCACGACGCAAAATTTGAGAAATAGAGCAAACAATTTAAGCATTAAAAGTGTGAAGAGGGAGAAAGAGAAACAGAAAAGTTGAGAAGAAAAGAGAGAGAGAGGAACCTGGGTTGCGGATCGAATCTGGAATGGCGTCGCTTGGAATCGGAGTGACGACGAGACATTGTCATTAGCAAGTGAGTGAATGAATAATCCTATGTCTTAGGTTTCTTTCTCCCTTTTATCCACACAATCACGCACTTCTTTTCGATCTATTTTTTTTATGAATATTAAATTTTATTAATTTAATCAATATATTTGAAATTTCAATAAAAAACTTAAATAATTGATTTTTGATTAATTGATTTATATTAACGTTGGTATGTTGTTAAAATATAAGAAGTTAATTATAAATTACACTAACGAGATATTTGTAAAGTTTAGATTTTTTTTTCCCAAAAAGTAGAAATGGATACACGATATTTCTTATAAATTAGTTGTCATCCTCATTTTTATCACTTGATCGGAAACACAGTTCCGAACAGATACTTGAGACGTTGGAATAAGTTATTCTCATGAAAATCAATGAAGTCTTTGGTAGTATGAAGTGAGAAGGAGATTTTCTTTTATGTTAAATATATTTGTGTTATAAGAATATTTCTAATATAAGTGCTTAAGAGGGTTAATTAATGTTAAACATCATTGCTTATACAAGGATCATTGTTTAAAAAAAAAAAGTGGACAAAAAGAAAGCTATTGGATCAACAAGGAAGTAGAAACAAAACTAAAAAGGCTGTTAGTTCCTTTACTCCATCAAATTTCTTCATGAGCTCCATAATTCTGAATTTTATTTTCCAGAATACATTAAATCAGTTTCGAAAAGTATTAAACTAAGCAATTTATGTGGCATCGTAAAGACCATACGATTAAACTAAGCAATTATTACAAGACCCACAATAAACATGACATTTATATATGAATATTGACCTTTAAAAAAATAATTAAGTAAAAGAAATATCTACGACTATTTCTTAATATTTTGTATAATAAAAAAATTATTCATTTTCACTTAATGTGTAACAAATTTATTCATTTTTGCTAATGATGGTAACAAGAATTTCCAAACATGACAATACCACAGATGTGTGAACTTCTTTGTTCTTGTGTGTCGTGAAGCGATTTTTTTGTTCATTATCAAAGAAAATCACCATCAAACATAGAGACTACTTTTTTGGGATTTATCAAACACAAATTAGGTAGACTTAAAAATTTTACACTCAATGCAACTCTCATAAATTTTATTGGGTTTGAAAAACAAATAGAAAATCCATCACACTTTTTTTTTTAATGTATCCCTCATCTCTCTCCATGAACTGTATCAGAAAATGTGTTGCCAATAAACCAACTCCTGTTTGTCAGAGAGTACACCTTTGGGAAACAAATTTCCTAGCAATTTAAGTCTCTTCAATTTAACTCACAATGTTTCATACTACGGCCTGAGTTACAAGCAGATGAATTTATTATTTTGTACACGTTACAAGGAAAAATAGCATGCATATTATACAATAGAATGCAAAATTTTGTTATTCTGTACATTATAATAAATTTGACAGCTATGATTGATTACTTTTTAACAAAAAAAGAATCAATGGGTGTATATTTGCCTTCTTTCTGCGACAACTTTTGCTTCTTAGATTTGCTTTGTCTACTCATTCCATCCTTTTGATTCCGACTGAAAGAACATTTGTCAATACGTTACATTAAAGAACACCTTAAGCAAAAATATCGGAACACACGCTTGCACTCTGTCAAATTGTCAATTCCTATCTATCAACTTGCAATTGTAAAAAAGGTAAAGTAAATTGTAAAAGATAAATATCGTACCTTCCACTCGGAACACATGGTTGGTGAATCCTAGATTCTTCCTTTTGAAGCTTTTCAGCAAGATGAAAATCGGAGTGCTCCAATCTTTCCTCAACAAAACTTGGAGGTAGTTCTATTCCACAAAGTGAACATTTGTAGTCATTCAGCCACAACATTGTCGTCTCCTGACAACAAGAATTAAGACTGGCACCCTCCAGGAGCTTAGATTCATTCATCACATTTATGCCTTCAAATTGCCCCTGGAAAGAAGTAGATCCCAGCGCTTCTGTAAATCCACTGTGGTGAGAACTTGTAGCATCATTACTAGGTGTTTGTACCTGGTAACACAACAGAAAACATAAATAGAAGTGATAGGAGAACGCTCCTCAAACAATTTCTGAATCCATTTAAATATCTGCTACAAGTCTAAACAAGTGGGGAGAAAGAGAGACACCTCTTCTATACCATCATTTTTCTGGAGAACACAGCTTTGGTAATCTCCATCTGACAAATAGTTACCAACAAAAGGATCTCTCCAATCAAGTTGACTTGTCTGCTGCTGATTGTCAACGGAAAGATTGGTTTCTGCATCACTGACAAAGTCACGATCTGCAACATCTGGAAAAGAACTACAATTTCTATTGACATCTCCGGAAGTAATGAAGTTGGTAATGGTCTTCTGTGTAGGATCAGGCGTAACACTACATTTGTCTCCATTAAACTGAGATACTCTAAGGCCTAACAGAAGAAAAATCTTTGTTACGCTGACACAGTAAGTGCCTTCTTATCTATAGGCCTCGAGCACTGTCTTGATAAATACCAACAATAACAAACCCAATAGAAACATATACCTATCAATCTTACTGAAATAGGAAGTTCAGCTTTTAGCAACTTTTTAGCATGCTTCAAGATATCCTCAGTTGAGCTGATGTATTTTTGTAAAGTCACAGCTCTGGTCCGAACCTGTAGTAGGACAGTAAAATGTAACGGGACTAGAACAAAATTCAAGAAGACAACAAATCACCTTGATGTTAAGTTAATTTCTCTTCAACAACTGGTGACTTCTTTTTTCCAATCAATTTTCATAATCTGAGGTGACAAACCTACTAAATTTCTCTCGTCTACTAGGAAAATGTCAAGGCATTAATAACTAGTAATACCTCAAAAGAAGCAGTTTTCAGTTTAAGAGTCAATGTTCGCCCACACAGACCCTCTTTCTGCATGTCCGCCGATAGCATTTCAGCAAGCTCCACTGCAAAAGTAAGCTTTGCATCGTTCATACGCTGATGAGTCAATATACCCAATCTCCTATCTAATTCAAAAACTCAGCATGACATAGCTAAATTTTTTGAAAAGTCAAGTATGCGTAGTGAATTTAGGTCCGCAATCCAAATCAATTGAAACCCAGATATGAGTTTCAATAAAGAGATACTACAAAGTCCAACCAATTCACTAGAGTTTACATTGACTACATTTAAAATTAAACAATTTTCCTTTAAAGGTAAAACGGTAATAGGCAAGATGGATACCCAATTTTTTATGCAATAGCACCTCATCTTCAGTGGCAGAAAACGTTCTTTCATTGCTAATACTTTTCCGAAATCTTACTTGGGGAGAATCTGTTTGCCCAAGACCTAAACCTACAGAGCAAAAAAAGTCTGCAGCAAATTGACAAAAAGAATCATGTTATTAAATAATTCTATAATTAATTTGGAATTGGACATATGATCAACACAAAAAACAATGGTCAGAAAACCTAAATTACAAACATGCCAAAAATAGTAGCAGTAGAAAGCAGAAGATATATAATTTTCAGAATGGACATCAAAATAGAAAATAAATAACTTGTTTTAAGTTCAGCTGAATTTCCACGAAAATATAGGAAATCTACAGGGAGTAAACATAACTTGCACAGTAATAACGAAAGCAACAACACCTGAACAGATGGCTAACCTGCTGTTGGCTGAGAGAAAAGTGCATAAAGGTAGCAACTCTTCTCCAGCATCTGCTCACATGTGTTAATTTCAAAAACTCCCTTTAAAATATGTTCTGTGACCTTACCAATGCCCCCAATCTGTCAATACCATTAATGATTATTAATCACAAAGTAACCTCTTTTAAAGACAAGCAAGTGCATATAAAACAGTCCTGCCCAAGCATTAATATGCACTTGGCTTGTCTTTAAACCCCAATAATGGATGAAATCAAGTGCATATAAAGCAAGTGCATATTCCAGAAGATATATAAAACCAGAGTAATTTGGAATCAGTAAACCCCAATAATTGATGAAATCAGAATAGAATACACTCAAGCATACCTTTCTGATAGGAAGGGAGGATACAAAGGTCATAACAGCCATCCGGTCATTTGGCAAAACATACTGTCCATTTGGCTTGTTTATGTCAGAACAAACCTACATGAGACTAAATGTCAATATTATAATGTAATAGCAATAAACTTCCCAAGCAGATAAAATAATCATTTCATCTATAATACTTTACAGTTTATCAAGAAAATACGAGTTAGAAAGAAGTGCTATTCCAAAGCCTCTACATAGCAATATTTGAAATGGAAAACATTGGCCGTGCAAAACACTGAAACAAAAAAATCAGATGCATAAACTCAATTATGCTAACAAAAAGCTAACACCCCTTTAGGAGTTACCAAAAATTTTAATTTATGACTTTTAAACTGGGGTAATGATTGGTGAGTGGGAATGTGGAACTACGCAAGAAAAATTCAACCAAAAAACTAATAAAAGACAACTCTAACTAACAATTATGAGAGAATTGAGAAGGACACAGAAAGAAATAAAAGAAAATGGAAAATGAAAGGGAAAAAAACGTGTACATTGTGCATTCCTAATTAATGGGAAAGTGCAGCGCTAATGAATTTAATTTGAAAACAGAGTACAACCCCAGGCAATCACAAAAGTGCATGCACATGGGTTAATATCTCAAATGTAACATGATAAGGTGCTTTTGAGAACAAATGGGCTGATAACATGGCAATGAGAAACATGTTTGGCAGACAATATCCAGAACCTTAGCAAGTAAGCGATTTGGTGCCACTCCAGCACTACAAGTGAGACCGGTCTCTTCATAAACACCAGCTCTGAGTTCTTGGGCAATCTACGTATCCAAATTCACAAAATCAAGAGATTTAATAAATTAAAGGTCTTCATTGTTAATTTAATTGTGCCAACTTACTTCTTCACTTTTGACATTCCTTTCTTTGCAAACTTCAGTTATATCAAGGTATGCTTCGTCCAGGCTACCAGCAATGAAATTGGGGTCGTATATCCGGAAAACTAACAATAATAAATTTATATCAAGCTAGCATCAATAATTAAAAGAAAAAGTTACAAAATTAATCACAAAAAGAATAATACCTTTTCTAGTCAAATCACTATAGTAAGTATACTTCTTGAAATCTGTTGGAACAAAGATTAATTCTGGACATAGCTTACGTGCAATGAACCCAGGCATGGCAGCACGAACCCCAAATTTTCGGGCCTGGGTAAAGACCAGATAAGTATCAGGAATTTCATAATTCAGTGGAGTTCATGCAGATTAATTTTTCAAACATCCACCAGATCATTTCAGATACTAAAATAGTGAAAAAAATATATATATCAAGATTATTATGCATTGAGAAAGTAAACCTCATAGTTGGCAGTAGATATCATGGACATGCTCCCAACAGCCATTGGCTTGCCCTGTAATGTAGGGTTACTTAAAGTCTCCACTGCAGCATAGAAAGCATCCATATCTACATGTAACCAAATCCTCGAAAGATCACGCGAAGCTTCTAGCTCAACAATTCTTCTATCAGCCACCTGTAATAATAAAAACTGATACATTAAACTAATATGTGTTAAAAGCATTAAAATTTAATGACCTCTCCTTTAAAGAAAGGGAACTAGCAAAATGGGAATTTGATGGAAAAAAGAGAATCGGGTAACAAGTGTGAGATGATTTCATTATATTACCTTACGATAGTGGGCCAGGTCTGCTTGTGTGAGCTTAGCACACTGAATTCGCAAGTTCTGAATTTTCTGGTTAATAAAAGCCTCCTTGCGTTCCTCGTTTTGAAAATATTTGGATCCTTTACTCATTTCGTAAACTACTCTCTGAACTTTCTCCTTGTCAACCCCTTCCATTCCTTAACAATAGGCAATAACAGAGCAATAGTATCCATTTAATTCAAATGTGAAATTCAGAGGAAAAGGAGCGAAATAAGTGTTTGTGAGAGTGAATTAAAGAGAAGAAAAGAAAAGAGGGGCATGACACCTGCTTTAGCGGTTGTGTAAACAGTGTGGTAAGATTGCCATGGACGATCGCCGCCATCGCCATCGCCATCACCATTCGCTGCGCCTTCGTTTCCCTCCATCGCCTTCCACTTCGCGCTCACTTCTCGCCAAATTTCTATCCCACTAAAAACACAACATGAACTGGTTAAAACATTTTAAATTTCATTAATTTAATTTCAAATATTTTAATATTGACTCAATAATCCTTTGAAAATATATGCGATAAATAAAATTTATTTAATGAAGTATCAAATAGTTGAAAAAGTTTTCATAAAACAATTTGATTTGGACTTTAAAAAATTGAAACGTTGGCCAATTGGTCACTAAGGAATTATGTCAAGCGAATCGGAGCTATGAATTTTTTTTTTGTCCTCCATCTGAGTTATTTCATTGGTATAATTGTTAACAAAAGTTTACATCAATATTTAAACAATTTAAATGTTACAGAGACACATTTTTCACTCCTATGTATCTGGTTTTAGGCTGGTGTGATACAAAGCGAGACTTGAATGCTTGTAAATGTGTTTTTGAATAATTTAGGGTTTGAATTTATGAAATCACAAAAAAAATGATTTATTTTGGTTGGTGGATGTATTATGGTGCCTGATGATAGTATAGTGAGAATTAAGCCTTGTATTTATGGTAATGATACAGTAATAGTAATGAGGTAACATTGTGATGGTGTATTGAGATTTAAGATTTATTTCATGACTTTAGATTTCATTTAAGAAAAATTGTTGGTTCATTCACTGTGATTATTTCTCCTAGCATAAAATGATTTATATTTCTATTAAAAAAATCTCATTAACAAAATTACTTATATCCATGACAATAATTTTCAAAAGTTCATCGGTATGAAATTATTATTGATGAAGCTATCAAACCAACAACACTTCAAACTTTAAGTAATTAAATTGGTAATCTTAAAGTGATATGTATTGATCCAAACTCAACTTCTCCATAATGGAAAAGTTATACTAGAATAAAATGGTAGAATATAATACTTATCTATCTTCTCGAGTTCTCTGCAGAAGGATAATGCAACCACGTCTCATAACAACTAACTAAAACATGATAAAAGCGTTAGTTCATATTGATTTGAATTCAACTTCTCAATAATTCCAATCCACCTTCAAATATATATTTTGGTTCTTCTATTTTTGAGAATCTTCTGTATGAATTGACGGAATCCAGGCTCATCCTTGCCTCTCTTGAAGTTGTTCTTACCCTTCATATGTGGTTTAAATTTACGTGGAGGTATAATTGAAAAATAATAGAATTTTTCTCTTGCTGATGGAATCAGGTTAAACTCAACACATGATACGTTAATAAAGTACAACAATCTTCAAAAGCACAATATAATGGAATGAATGCAGTCATAGAAACCATGAGTAGTGAAATAGTCGCAAAACAATTGGCATGCGACTAATCTTAGGCTTAGGGGCAAGGAAAAGTGCAGGTGCATGAGTTATAAACACAACAGGATTCATGACCCTGCAGGATCAAAGCAGGACAGGTTTCAACTACCAGCCGAATATACAAAGCACCTAAGATGACTTATATTATCACAGACAGAGCTGTTCATAGAACTTTTATACCAGGAACCAATACTATCTTGGTTTGCAAGTCCCTCAAAATCTGAGCCGAAAAAATCAAAAGCTCAACCATTTCAAGCCCTGCAGCAGAAACAGTATCCATCTTTTCATCACTGCCTTCGTGATCTCCCCTGTCAGTGCCCACGCTGTATCCAATGTAACTAATATCTGCCTCAACAGGCCAGCTGGTTGGCAAGGAGCTGCCAAGAGCAGTCCTCAAAAGTTCTGCTTCATGAATTACGTCACTAAGGATTTCTGAAACACCAGAAATTGTACCTTCCGAAGTCACACAATCCTTGGCCTAAAAACCATGTCAATACATTTTAGCTTTCAAGTTTCAAAAAGTAAACAGGGTATGGTTTCTGGTTAATCCATGTTAAAAGAGAGCTTAAGTTGAACAATTTCCCTTTGTGACCCAAAAAAATGCAATCTCAACGTGAAGTCCCCTCTTTCCCTGATCTCTCTCAAATATCAAAATTTTAACAGTTGTGAAACAAAACAGTATGATACCTTTGAAAGAGAGAGACGAAGCCTATGAATTGATGAAGTTAAATGTTCCATGCTTTCCATGCTTTCCTTAAGAGTTGCATTTTCAATCTTCATTCTGCTACACACAAGTAAACTATGTAAGTAAACAGAAGGCTGAAAAGTAACAACACACGTAATGCTATCTCAAAATAGATGAGATTGACATGGTTTAAAGTTTAAACTATCCAGAACCCGAAGGGATTAATTTTAGTGGAGTAAGGCAAAATCTTGTGTTTGACAAACCAAAGTCTAAGACCCTACTTATCTCGTTGGGGTGAATTAAATGTAAGTTCTCTGAAGTAATGAAAGGCTTTTTGTAATTGTACCTTGGACTGAGGGTATCATCCCTCTACCATAAAATTTTAATTACCCAAAAAACGTAAGTCTAGCCACAATCATCCATTAATGGAATAAAATCAGAAAACACAAATTTCATGCCTTGCGAAATCTATACTGCCGCTAGATTGATGATTGAAAGTTTTCCCTTCATTATTTGAACTACAGTCAACTTCATTTCCACTAACATCCAGGGGGGCAATCCATCGTCTCAAATAGGATTTCTTCAGTAAGTTCTTTAAAGTTCCATCTCTTTCACGAGTAACAAGCTTTCTGTCTCCAGTGTTGACTACACCTTTCTCTTGATTAGGTTCATTACCCAATTTTCTGCACATGCGTTAGAAACAAAAAAATGACATTCCACATTAAAGGAGAATCTTTTGAAGTAGCAGGAGAAGGAAACACAACTAGAGTGGGATAAAATTCAACTGATAGCTGATGAATGATGAAGAATCCAATTGCTTGTAAAAAAAAATAGTAAGACATAAAAATAAGATTAAAGGAAGCGACATGGCTGAACTCTTATTGTTGCATAAATATATTCTATTACTTTGTTTGCGTGCAATACAATAAATCTAACTTTTATAAAATTATCAAGACTGAAAAGAAACACCAACAGCGTACCAGAAGAGAAAAGTAGGGTATATGAAGGGCAATCAAAGCCAATTAGACTCATGAAGACTTTGTAATTTCTATAGAAATAAGGTGGTGGTTGCTACTGTAGTTTAAAACAATAAGTTTCAGGGAAATAAAAAAGAAAGCACGCCTTTGAGCTTCATACTTCAGTATCATAAAGATAACTAGTGTTACTTTTAAACCTGAAAAATGAAAATAGTATACTGGTGTTGCATATAAGTTATTCGCATGATGTCCATCTGCTAAGCTTGAAGAGTTGAAGACAATCAAATTCATTTACTTGTGTAGTATTTTGCCCAACTCTTTTGTTAGTCTCCTTTCATTAAATGGAGAAGCCGAGACATAACTTTTACCAACGAACAAAAGGCCCAATAATAGAACCTTCACAGAAATTAATCAGAGGACTTATATTTTAAAGGATCGGGAAAGTACAAAAAATGTAAGTCAAATACTACCTTATAAGATACATGTACGAAAAATAGTATAGACAGCAAAGCATGTTAGTGCAACTTTATCCTTTAAAATAGTAAAATAACACAAGAACCAGAAGTATAAAAATACTATTTTCTTTTCAATGGACATATTTTTTGAAGAAGACAGATATGCTTTGGAAAAAATTCACTACAAAATAACAGGGAAACTGCGTAAAAATATACAGTGATGCAAAAATGATTGAATAAGCAACTGTCATCATTAAAGTAATCATACTCCAAAAGTAATTGATACTCCTGCTTCAATTGAGCCAATTCCATGAGAGCTTTCACCTTTTCATTAGTAACCTGAAGTTTAAAAAAAAAAAAAAAACTTCCAAGTAAAAAGCTATTTGTGAACAGTAAATAATACCAACGATCTTTGTACACGTGATTCTAAAATTTTATTGCTTCAACACTATAGTTAGAGGCACAAAAGTTATTTCTACCATACTATTTACATATCTTGAAGAGGAACATAACATAGCTTCATTCATGAAAACTACGAATAAAAAATTACAAAAAAAGAAAAGAAAAGAATATAGTAACCAATAATCCCTGGATGAGTTTAAGTTGGCTTTGGAAACCGATTTTATGAAGTTGAGTTAAATATAAACTCAGATAGTGCAAACAAACAACTAACATTCTTCTCAGACCAGATAGCCTATATGGTACACTAAACACAACCATAAAGCATTTTCTAGACTCTATTAGAACCAAGCTACTGGAATGTCAGTAATTCAAGTGTTCCAAGTGTTACAGACAAGTACCTGCAACAAGTTCCTCTGAAGTTCTTCAATTTTTCCTTGTAGGGCTGAATTCACATTGCTCTCCAGTAGATGTCTCTCTTCCTGCTGTGATAAAAGCAATAATGCATCAACCTGAAATATAAAACATGGTAAATATCAGGGAGCAAGATCGGAAGAAGTTGGAAGCACAAATATCTTGATTAGCGATCAGAAAAAGAGAAAGTAAATACACAATATGTTTAATAAACGTGAAGATGACAAAAATACCTTCTGTTGCAATGCCATTGCTAAAACATTTGATGCATCACCTTCTAAACTAGCACCCACTGACAGTGCCCAAGGACTGTTCCTCTGTGAAAGAGTAATAAAAAAATTAATGAATACCTAGTCTTGCATCTTGTAACTATCAACAAATATCAATAAAATGAAGACAGACTGTAAACTCGACCAAGTTAAGATATATTTGTTGCTACTTTTATAAGAGCACTGCCATTATTATACCATCATAATTAACGCATTTCAATTTAAAAATAAAAACTCATGAACTTCTTTATTGTATTAAAAAACAGATTATTTTGTAAAAGCTGTAGGAAAACCCACTGCATTCTTTGTTATAAGGCTGGCTTGATTTCAGCTTGGAAGTAATCAGGTGAGCATGAGAGTATTACATCTGCCATAAAACTTACACATGATTGGGCTGGTCACATTGCCATTGAAAGTGACTAGCCCAATTTCAGCTTGACAACTACTGAACTGATTGAAAAACTCATTTTCTTAGGTTTTTATGTCATTCTTTTCTATCTACATCTCTTCTTTTTAGTCCACTGTTTTAATTTGTAATTGCAAGTGTAATACTATAATATTTTTAATTCTCAACCATGAAAATATTAAAGAAAAGCATGTGTATGTCCGTATATAAAATAAATCATATTCCTTTACTACACTATGCACTATCTATAGATCTACAAGTATCGTATTTCTACAAGTGCACTATTTGCTATAAACAAAAGTGAGCTATCGCTTTTGTAAAAGGGATTCAGTATTAGCATGGAGTTCCAAACCTTGTACTCAGAGATAGGTTTAGCTTGAGGACTTATATGTATATCAACACCTTCAGATTCTTCTAGTTCTGCATCTCTTTGAAGGGTCAAATTTGGTACGGTACTCAGATCAAAACTCTGGATTTTTTCATCAATCACATTGGTTATGGATTTAATAATGGATTCTCCATCACCAAGTAAGTTCTTAATTTCATCCCTACACTTAGAATGACAATGTTTCAAGTCTGCTATGCCGTTCTGAACCACTTTGTCCATAGAAATCTGCAAATAAGTCATCAGAATCCCAGAATAAACAGATGTATTAAAATGACATTTTGATTCCAAATTTTAAAAGTACTCACTTGGTTCTTTTCCAGTACGTTGACTCTCTTCTTCAAGTGATTTTCAATTTCCAAGCCCTAAAGCATCCAAAACAGAGTAAGAAATAACTGATAATTGAAAATTAGGGTTGCCTAGACAGCAATAAGCTGATAACAAAGATAATTAGATCATACCACCCTCAGTTTATTTTGAAGATATTCCATGGAATTCCTAAGTCTCTCCAGCTGTTCTTCTAATGCACTCTGTCTGAGAAAGTGTTATTCACAAAATGTGCAGAGTATATAATCTCAATACAGTAATCACCTATGTAACAACAGTCAACTGTTATCACATAAGTAAATAGCATGCCAAATCAAACTACGTTCCAAAGGATGTGGTGAGTTATAGCAAGTCATGCTGGATAGCATACTGAACAACCAGCATAACATAACGAACACATCATCTGATAATCAAGGAAAGAGAATATAACAATGGTTTTTGAAATCTTACAACGTATTTAGAGGTGGAAGCATCATTGAAACTCCAAGCCTCCTCAGGGTCACCCAAAAGACATGCACATTTCTCATCCCAACTTGTATCTTCAAATTCCTTCACAGAATGTTGCCTGATCTGAAAGAACTTATTAATTACCTGAAATTCATAAAAACATACAGAGAGAGAACCAAAGTTGAGTCATGTATTTAAGATCCATTAAATGCCAAAACAAATGTGTTATTATAAATTGTATATTGAAGAACTTGATAGGATATATGCAGGATAACTCTTTTTCAAGTATTAGTTTTGTATCCTAAGAAACCATTGGATAAGCTTTGTACTGACTAACAAAGGAAATAAAAAATGAAAGATAGAGTCACAGAGGAGGGAGGAGGGAGAGCGAGAACACTACTTTCTTGAAGTTTTCATTTTGCTTCATATGTACTGCTTGATCAATCTGCAGAGCATCATTAAATTCCTTTAGTTTAAGACAATCTGCGGTGAGCTCCTCTACCCTGTGTTAAACATAGGTTGCAAGTAAAATAAAAATTGTTTTCCCACGTAAACATATCCTACATGTCATAGAAAACAAGATCATACAGAACAGAGGTATAGGTAGGTAATCATATAATAGGCACATAAGTTTTAACCTTTCAATCTTGTTTAGCAAATTACCTTACAGAAAATAAGGCCCTCCATATAAAGAGAACAGACACACTAGCAACATACAACAACAGTTTCAACTGAAATAAATGTAGAATATATGAAAATACAACATACCAAATTTGCCATGTAAGATGAATAAATCATTTAAAATGGAAAACCATAGGTGAGAAAAAGTAAAACAAGTTTCTTCTATTAAGAATGGTTGTTATAATTCTTGGGTGGATCTCAAAATGTTACACCAAACATAATCAAGCAACAAGTGCATCATCACCGTATATTTACATAAAATAAAAACAGGATCTTTTCTCAGACATCCTAAGCCACCTATCTTTATTGATGTGTAAGCACTAAAATGACACAAAGATTGAGATACCTCTGGTGGATGCCATGTATTTGTTGCAACACTGTCTCCTCCTTTTCTTTGGCCTTTTCAGCCTGTTAATATAAAGGAATTTTGAGATTATCAACCACAAAAAAACTACGAAGTACTAAAAACGATATTCTTTAAGGAAAACAGACAATATTGTAACCTCAATTATTGCTTGATCCCTTTCAGCGAAAGCAGTAGCCATACAACCTTGGAAAAATTTTACCTGCTTCTCAGCTTCCATGTTCTGAACATTAAATTTGAAGTCACTAGTAACACTATTCCTCATGGACAACTCAGTCAAAGTACAAACCAAAACCATCAACCTCACAAGTCACATCAGTAAGAACATGTTAACTCTTTCAAGAAACTATAGCATGATCACAATCAATTTATAAATTGGATTAAGAATGTTCGCCATCATGTTCTCACCATAATCCATTATAAGACTTTCAACTAAGTGTAAAAAAAACTCAGACAAATAAATGTAATCAGTTTGTAATTTCGCATCCAGCAACTCTCCACAGGTTGCTAAAGCTGGACAGCAATTCCTCATGCAATCTCAATGCTAGAGTGTAAAACAAAATGAAGAACAACGGGTGAGGAGAAAGAGAGAGACCTTCGAAACCTCAGCGTTGTGCAGATCTGCAAGTTGACCCTGAATATAGTAAAGTAAATATGTAAACAAAATATAAGGAATTTTACGCCACAAAGTCAAAATATTCAGTAACTCACTTTAATTCTGTATGCCTCAGAAAGCTCCTCTTGCAGATTTAGATTGTCTCTTGAGCAAGCGGCCAACTTCTTTTTCAAACTCTCAATCTCCTGCTCCAATCCAGCTGTCCTAATTGGGCATAGAATTGAATATAATAGATACTCTTTGTTGGCATTAAGACAACATGTAATCATTGGATGTAGATTGCCTTAAGAATAGGAAAATAAACAGATACCGTTGAAAATGCATTCGGGTAGCTACAGCAAGATATCCAGGCCCAGCTTGCTGCATGCATAACTGTTCGATATCCTTGTGTAATTCATCACGCTCTACAAAATTATATACTGTGTAAGTTCAATGACTTCAATGCCAGATAAAATTTTACAGGAGACAACAGTTTAATCAAATCAACATCAGTCTAGTGTTCTTACTAAACCTAAAACGACCCGTTGTAAGAGAGTTAAAGTAACATGTACAATAAAAAATGCACATACCCCGTTCCAGTTGTTCTATGCGAGCCAACAATGATTCGTCATCTGAACTCTCTGCCATTCTGGGGGAAAAAACCATTAAATCAACAAAAGTTGAAAGCTCAATTACTGTCAAACCCAAAGTTCGAAGATCATACCATCGAATGAAGCGCAAAAGATTCACAAAGAGAATAAGACAAATTCGAAGCACTAAGATTGCAGTTCAAAAGCTAACTCCACTAAGCCTTTTATACTCAAATGAAGAACTAATGAGTTTGTATAATGCTTCCTATTACGTGTCGTTTAAGTCGAAAAGTATATCAGAATGAACAAAAACAGCAAAATTTCACCACGCAATTATAGGACGGATGACGGATCCTATACTACAAAAAATGCACCAAAAGAAGAGTTCTATTTCTTGAAAATTCTGCAAATTACTCCATAAGAGGGGTAAAAAGAGGCCAAAAAACCAGGTGTGAGTGTCAATAACATGAATTGGGTTAATTTCCTCCGAAAACAGAAATCTAATGAAGAAGCACAATCCTTGTACTCCCAATCCCAAAAAACAAAACCAACCTTATTGTAAAAAATCAATTCCAAATAGTAACAAAATAATCTGTACACGGATAACAATAAACTAAAAAGTATGAATGATGAGAGCATGGAGATGACCTGGAATTGAAAAAGCGAGATAAAATTGAAACGAAGGGTCTTCAAATCGCCGATAAAGCTCAGCGAATTCGAATGGTTTCTGAAATTCTACCAACTTCGGTGAAAGGATTTCGTAACAAATGGGAAAGGGAAGGCGATACCAAAAGAATTAGTAACCAAGGCGATTAAAATAATCTTAATCTATTTTATTTTATTTACGAACTTGTTTACTGGAAACTCAAGAAAAGAGCAACGACGGTGACTCTTTTCCGTTTCCACAGTAAACTTTCTCTTCTTTTCTTTGGGTAAAAACCGAAAGGAAGACAATTTATACAAGATTTTGTAACATGTAATGGGATGCTTTAAAGAACTTGCAAAATCTTTAAAATTTTATATGTAAGATAAATATTCACATTTCAATGTATATTAAAGAATATGTCTGGTGCCAACATAATTTTCATGAGATAAACTTAAGCTCTCGTTTTCTGTAATGTTTATTTAAAATAATAATAATAATAATAATAATAATAATAATAATACTTTTTCATATAATTTTTCCTCTTATGACTTATAATGTTATCCTATCTAATATGTTGAGTTATAATTTAAATATAACATATGTTTCACTTAAATTCTCCATTCATATATTACACAAATCTTAAAAAAAAAAAAAGTCAACGTGTTATTTAACACATCTTTTAATAATATTTTTAACCATTAATTAAAATGCATAATAGATTATTTATTTTTTAGCTGCATGACTTTTTTAATAAGTTTTGTGCATATAGATTTATAGTTTACAATAAAAAAAATCATCCAATAGTAAAAGATTATATATTAAAAAAATATGTTTTAATTGTATTGCTAAAACTTTTCTTAAGTGAACTACCAATTAATTAATATATAATCAACTTAAATAGTACTTGGAGTTAACAAAAAGTCACATTTGAAAGAAGTATTAGTATCGGTTGCTACACTAATTAGTCACGCATGTTTTACTATAAAATGTATAGAGTTCTACTAAGACAAGAATCCAGTTTTCTTTTAATATACCATTTTGAGTTTAAATTATGTTAGTTGTTGTTGAATCATGAAGATATACTTAGGTATTGATTTGAGAAACTATAATTAAATTTTCTCAACAGTACAATGAAATATTTGTTTTCGCTTGCATTATAGTTTTTCTTTATAATTAATTGATGTAAGATTTTTAATATACTTTCTCTCTTTAAAAACGTCATAAAAGTCTCATAATAATATACTAAGTTTAAATTACAACTAGGTTACTCTGAATGACTCTAATATTATAGACAATATATTAAATTTATCTCAATTCTACAAAATTGACCTATTAAAAAAGATGTATCGTCACTTATACGTTACGTTGCAATTTAGTCTTATCTCTGATAAATTTGATATCTCTAAGTAGTATTTATAAACCTATAAAAATAATTAGTGGTTCTCAGTGAACGTGTTTACCATAGAGTGCATATAATGTGGTAGCGGTCATATTTGTTTTATCATTTATTTTTTCATTTAAAATATTTCAATCAATGGAAAATTATACTACGATGGAAATAAAAAAAAAATTAGAATTATAGTAACATTGTCCTACAAGAATTTAATATCCAAATAAAGAAAACGTAATTTTCTTCGTTTGTAATGAATGGTTTTGAAATTTTCTATTGTATTTTGTTTCATTTTTATTCAACAGTAAATGCATATTAATCATTTATATGTAAATTAGTAAAACAATTACACTTGTAAAAAAAATATTAAAATTTAGAACAAATAAAAAAATCTAATAAATGTCATTAAAAATAAACAGACTAATTACATCACTTCATTCACACACTTGAACTATTTGACAAACCCAATACAGTTTCACTATAACCATTTTATAAAGTAGGGGAGGAACCTATAGTTGTGGGAATAGACTTATTACCCACCAAGAGTTTAAACCTGTCGAAATTGAATAAAATCCAAGACAACAATTCACCATTAATATGTCTTGGAAAGTAAAATCTATTTAAAACATACATACCCGAACATAAATTAGAAAAACCTGTCTTGTTGCATTTGCAACAACATAAAGAATCAAACAATTTTACTTTTGACATGACTTCAGACAATATAACCTATGGGGTGTATGTATATTAATGAAAAATTCCAATTGAAGTAATTACAGTGCATTCGTTGTTTATGTTTTGATGGTTTGGGGGGAGAAGGAGCATGAAGGTATAACTTTCTTAGCAATAAAACCATGTGAATGAAGCAGTTTGAGGTTTGGAAGAAAATAGAAGATCATATTATTTAACAAAAAGTAAAAAAAGTGAACAAGGGACAAGGTAAAGCAAAGAAAAGAGAGAAAAAAGAGAGAAATTTAATCGAGTTCAATGCTGAAACAAACTTCATCGAGTTCAGTTTGTGCAAAACAAATGTCATCTCAGAAGCACGCATCCAATAGGCAGCAGCAGCAGAGAGCAGCCAAACTGCACAATTCACAAATTCCACAAAATCAATATCAGCACACAACAATGCAGTGCCATGGCATGTGCCATTTCTCACTGCTAAATATGAAAAACAAACACTAATAAAAAAACATGTCAAATTCAAATCCCGTAATTCAAAATTTGTTATGTGAATAACAGTATTTTATTCAAACAGTGGGTCCACGCAAAGAACAGGTCCAGTAATACGGAGTCTCCAAGAAAATAATGTAAAGAAGCAGTTACGAATAGAGCGCACAATAGCTAATTATGTCTAACGTTGCGCCGGCAACGGTCACCGAGTCAACTCGGAAAGAGCCGGATCGGATCTGACTCAGCGATCGAAATTAGAGAGATTGAGAGAGAGAGAGAGAGACGCACCAGCCTTCCAAACAACCAGAGCTCTGTGAATTTTGTTGCCGCGGGGGCGGAGGCGGAGCGTATTGAGGAGCGTAGGGCGGCGGAGGGTAGCCCTGGGCGGGGTAGGGCGGCGGAGGATAGCCTTGTGGGGGATAGGCTTGCTGTGGGGGATATCCTTGCTGCGGGGGATATCCGGGAGGCGGGTATCCCGGCGGCGGGTATCCCGGCGGTGGATATCCTTCCTTTCCGTAACCCTCCGGCGGATAACCTGAGAAAGAAAAGAACAAGAATGTGAACAAGAACAATAATGAAAATGAATCGGAATGGAGGAGGAACCTTGCGGCGGTGGAACTCCGACGGGTGGTTGCTGATTCGGATTGTAATAACTCATTGGGTTGCGGTGTAATGAAGATCGGAATGAGATGATTGGATGAACGAATGAAAGAATGAATCAGAGAGAACAAGGATTGGGGTATATCTCCGTACACCCAATAAATTATTTTTTGCATTTTCTCACTTTATATACACTCTGTAAAACACCTCTGCACACACCAAATCACTACTTTCTTTTATTAATTCTTAATTTACAATTCCTAATCTTACTTTTTTTATCACTCTACACTCATATTGTTACTGTTTAAATGCGGTAAATACGTGTGAATTTATTATCTATCATAATCGTAACAACCCAACTTTCCATGTACTATAATATATAATATATAATATATAATATATAATATATAACCGAGCTTATACATATTTGGTATTAAAACGTAACATAAAATTTATAGACTTGTATAAAACATATAGAAACTGTATTATACATAGTCTCTCGTAATAAAAGATTTATCATATAATTATAAATATATTATCTTTCATTTAACAATTAGTAGTTTATTCCGCCATTAACCATATCAAATCACATATTTAACTTTTCAGACATCATAACTTAACAAAACCTTCGAAAGACTCGGTGTACATTGACTATGTTTTAGGACTATGTCCCTGCTATACTATGCTCCTATTTTTAAGATCTTTCTTTTTCATCTATCTCATGTACATATCTCGAACCCATAATATAATATGTAAGTTTAACCTTGAAGTTAAACTCACGTGATGATCTCTTTTAACTCTTGCTCTAAATATTTTTGTTTATGTAAATCAAATCCTCAGCAGAGTTAGAATAATCAGAATATAAGTCATTTTATTAAAATGGGTTGAAATCAATGAGTTAATCTAGTTCATCACGGATTAGGTTAAATTTCTTTTACAAATTTCAATACGGATTAATTTTTGACCCGGCTCATCTAGAATTTGATTCATCCGAGTTGAACCCGTAGTGAGCCAGGTTTAGTAAACCAACCCGCAGATAAAGGGGTCACACAAGTATTTTTTATTTTTTGTATTAAGTTGAGTTTTATATTTGGGTCATGTTAGTTTTTTTTTATCTAACACATAAATAATTTGTATTTTTTTATTTTGGTTTGTATTTAGATTGTATTAAAGTTTATTTTAGATTTTAATTAGAATTACAATTTAGTTTTGACCGAAAAAAAAATTATATTTTTTTAATTAAGTGAACCCGTGAGTCAATCCGTTTAACCCATCAACCTGTGCTGGGCCAGACCAGGTTCAAAATTTGTTGGCTCGCTAAAAAGTGAACCAAATTGAGTTAGCTCATTAAATCATTAACCCGTGGTGGGTCGTACCGAATCGAGCTAGGTTACCCGTTTTAACAGCTTTACATTTTATAAATAAACAAACTCTTTATAATAAAAATCTATTTATAATTTAGTTTGTTTTTATTAATAAGATATACTTATATAATTTTATTATAAATACCCGTATACTAGGTCTTCACAATAATTATTAACTTTTATAAATTAAAACTCAAACCAAAAGTAATTTGTAATTAATTGATGATAAAACGAATGTACATTACATTATCGTTAAACTAATTTAAAAGTTTTTGATACCAAAAGACATGAAATTAACTCTGGTATATTCATACTTTGCTGGAGAAGTGGAATGCAAAGACATGGTTATGAATGAAGAAATGGAAACATATTGGCAGAATAATGATTGGAAGTGGAATAGTGTTTTTGTAGGCTGTCACAGCGAGATTGTTAGCTTGGCCATGTGCACCAAATTGAAACTTCCATTATTGAATTTGAAATGCCAAAATAATTCTTCTCTTCACTTATCTATCTTTTTCCGATCGCAAAACAATTAGATGGCAAAGCAGATTAGTTCGGTCCATTTTGGTCCGTTCACGTTTTGGTCTGCAAAGTGCAGATCGGGTTGGTCCGTCCCATAGTTTAATTTCGGGTTCACTTTTCTGACCTGTTCCATCTTGTGGATTGGTCTGCGGGCTGGCCCGCATTTGTGATGAGTAAAATATTTTTTTTTTTGTTGAGCAAATTTTATTTTTTTTAGTTTTTCATAATAATAATTGATATTCATTTTCTATCAAAATAATTCCAATTAGTTTACCTAATCAAAGACAATAAAAATAACAACGAAGATTATAACTAAAATACAATAGCAACATGTCACCTTACAAAACATCTACTTAAAAATGCATAAAAAGATATTCCATATACAAAAATTAAAATCATTGTCTTATATACAATGATTATACATAAACAAAATAACAATAATAAAAATAAAAGGAACTTAAAGAAACAACATGATGAATGATGTGAAAACTAAAAAAATGAGAACATGTAATTTTATAAACGGGCCCGCGTGGATTGCGAGCTCATGGGACGGGCCATTGCGGGTCAGTGAGTTCAACATCCCAACCTATCCCGTATTTTTTTTGTGCAGGCCTGTGAACTAGCCCGACCCGAATTGCCATCCCTAAAAGCAAATAACCAAACCTTATTCTTACTCGTGGAAGAAACCCCAAAAAATTCTTATGTTTTGCATATCACAAATGCCAAATAGAGTCCATTTTCAATTTCATACCCAACAAGGTGTATACTTCATTATTGTTGGAAAGAAAAAAGAAACACAACTAACAAGTTCAAAAACAATCAAGCAAGGAAAAAAAAAAAGTTTTGCATAATTCTCCATCTTGGGCTGGGTGGATATAGGATTGGGCTTAATGGCCCATATCAGATAACACACAATTTGTAAGACTTTCAGATTAAGTTTTTTGGAACACGTGTGATGTCTTTCAGAATAAGTTTTCAAAACAAACTATCTAACACATGACATGCATGATGAATGAGTTTTTTTTGGAACAAACATTTTTCTACAACGGTAACGGTGTACTGTTGTGGAAAGAGTATTTTAGTCTTTTTCTATTATTTTACGGGTGCAATCAGTAATAATGGAAATAATGGGAGTTCAGGAAGAAAAAAATATTGTTTGTAAAAACATTTGCATGAAAGGGTTTGTTAGTGTAACTGTGTTTATGAAGTGATTAAACATTTTAAACAAATATTAGGCCTTAGGAGTACTCTAATTTGACCGTCAACACGTGCACAACACCTTTTAAGATTACAAAGAATCATGCCTCATTCCATCCAAACTATTTTCACACAATATTTCTTTATTGCCCAGTCACTTCTCCATAAATATTCTAACCCAAAATCAGAGCTTATTTTTTTAAAAAAATTGTTCTTTTTTATGATAATTAATACAAAAAAAAATCAATTTTTACAATACTTACCTTATGAATCATAATAATAATTTTTTTGTTAAATTACTCTTTTGATTCTTTTATTTGTCATGAAATTTCAGTTTGGTCTTCAAGTTTTTCGTTGTCTAAATTTGGTCATCATTTTCTTAAAAATGACTCAATTTAGTCCTCACCGTTAATTTTGACCAGACGATATTAAAGTAATGTGACATGTCAATTTCTAGTTTTTTTTTTAAAATTTTTGAATTTTTTTTTGAATTTTTTACACGTGTCACTTCACAATTGTGTCACGTGTCAAAATTTTTTGACACGTGACACAACTATGAAGTGACATGTGTAAAAAATAAAAAAAAAGTAAAAAAAAAAAAAGAAA
>Ga0209589_1002726_pt1 | contig 30780 bp, 35 predicted proteins | sample CowpeawhiteBW_FD_187525 | JGI IMG/M metagenome (GOLD analysis project Ga0209589, IMG submission 187525) | Root nodule microbial communities of legume samples collected from California USA - Cow pea white BW (SPAdes) (version 2) | ecosystem: Host-associated > Plants > Roots > Nodule | place: USA...
AACTTAATGAAATAAATTTTTCCCACGTTGGGAATTTTATTGAGATGATTATTTAATGAAAATGTTTACTTAAAATATTTATTTTAAGTAATATTCCCTAGGGATGTTACACTCTGTGAGATTCTTAAAATTTGAAAAGCTTAGTGTGAGTGAGGTATAACATTTTTTAAGTGAGTTCTTAGAAGATTGAGTGTTGTGTTGTTCCTAGGAAAGTTGGTCATCCTCTATGTGACTCAAGCGGAGTTTTTGTTCATCTCTTGTAGTTGTTCAAGAGAGGTGTTTTCTAATCCTTTACTCTTTTATAATCTGTTTTTACTCTGATTATTATAGTGATTGAGTTAATCTCTTTGTTTAAAAGATTAACAACTGGATGAAGGGTCTTTCGATCCGAACCAATATAAATATCAGTGTTTATCTTCTTCCCTAAACTCTTTATTTATCTGCAGTTGCATTTAAAGTAGTTGTCACTTTAAGTTAATCATTAATATTTTGAGAAATTCTTTTATTGTTTTATAAAATTCCAATTCACCCCCTCTTGGTTTTCTACCACTGTCTAGTCATTCTGCTACACGATACCAACAGTTTTTACATAGGGGAGACACCTCCATTTTATAAGCTTAGGTAACCCTAAAGGTGCCTCACAAAATGGAGAAGCAAAACCCTAGTTCTACAAACTTGGAGACCAAGGCAAAAATCCTCTCCCTTAAGAGGAGGACACATGCACTACAAGAAAATCGCATATTACCGACGGGTATTTACCAACGAATGTGATTCCGTCGGATTTTTGGATTTACCGACGGATGTAGTTGAATAATTTATCGACGGATGTGTCCGTCGGTAATTCTGATTTACCGACGGAATTACCAACGGATATGGTTGGATATTTTACCGATGGATATATTCGTCAGTAAGGTCATAACTTAAATTGTTGAGTTATTTACCGACAGATGATGTGTGTTTAGGGATGGATCATATCCGCGGTATAGTGCTCGATGAAATTAAAATTGGATTTCTCTTTCTCTTTCCCCCGATTTCAGTTTCGTCTCAACAATCGTCGTCCTCCTCCTCCCTCAATTTCGCTATCCTACCACTTCACGAATACGTTGGTCGTTGTGCTTCCGTTGGTGCTGCGTTGTCAAAGGCCACCGTGAAACCACAATGACTACGTGTTTGTGGGTTGAGTGATCTCAGCAAGGGTCGTCCTCCTCCTCTCTCAATCTCTCTATCCTACCAGTTCGCTCGTCCAGTCGTCGTTCTGATTCCTCTAGTGCTATGTTGTCGAGGGTCGTCGTGACTGCGCGTTCATGGGTTGAGTGATCTCAGCAAGGGTCATCGTCCTCCTCCCTCAATGTCGTTATCCTACTAGTTCACTCGTCAGGTCGTCGCTGTGATTCCTTTAGTGCTACGTTGTCGAGGGCTACCGTGAAACCGCTGTGACTGTGCATTTGTGGGTTGAGCGATTTGAGCTAGGGCCACTATCGTCCTCCCGCGATCTTGCTACTGTTGGCCGCCATTTTTATTCTGTGGTTTACCTTCTCCATCAATTTTCACTCTGATTGGATTTTGTTTTCCAGACATTGCTAGTTGCATGCATTGAATCAACAAATATTGGGAGGCGTTTGTGAGAGAGTTGAGCCATTGCTAGGTGTGTCTATATTCCCCTTTCTCTTGCCAGTCCTATAATTGAATCTTAATTTACTATTTTTGGTTGGATGATGTTGTTTGATTAGGGATTTCGAGTAATTTTGAACTAAATGTGTTGATTCCTAATTTCGTGTAGTTTTGGTTTTGATTATTCAACACTTTATACTTGTTTTTTTTTTGTATACAATGCTTGCGTGAATATAATGAGGTAGCTAAGTAGAAGATGCTGATACTTGGATTCTTATAATAATCAAGGATGCCATAATATGCACGACATACTTTGGGAAATTATAAAATGAAAATTTTGATAGTTTTAGGTTAAGTTGATAATTCAGTGGTTCATTGAAAACACAACAAATTATTGCATTATGTTGAAGTGCATTATGTTGAAGTGCATTTGTAAATATTGCTGGGAATTGTGATTCAGAACTTTCATTTCAAAGCTCCATTGACCAACCGTTGACATTTATCTTTCCCTTTATTTATTTTTTCTTCTTCTTTTTCTATTCTTTTTCCTTTTATTTATTTTGCTTTCAGCTAGAAAGTCATATTTTGGTCGAATAAGAACATTTTGAATAAAATTTATTAAACTCAAATGATTATGTTAATTGGTTAGATGATAACTACATCCCTTTATAATAAGCTAAAAAACTCACAGGATAGGACTTGAATTTTGCACTAATAGCGCAACATAGCATAGATGAGTTGTTCTGCTCCTTATAATGATTCACAAAAGTAACTTTGTGAACTTCAAATCATAATGGCCAACATGTTTTCTTAGATGGCGTAAACAGTATGAACCTCTAGCATCCAAAACAACATCACTTTTTTAACATAAGCTGGACAATCTTCATTATTTGCTTCGAAACATAGGTTACCTCAAAATTATTAACAAATAATGTCTAAAAACCAAAATCACCAGCACCTGTAGGAGATGAAAAAATCACCAGCACCAGCACCAAAAAACCAAAACCAAAATCACCAGCACTTGAATTTAGCATCCTACTACTGTGAATTTTGCTTCAAACATTTAGATGAAAAAATCCTACCATATATCACAATCATTACCGGGTTGAAATTCCACTTTGACAACCTAAGAAAGTGATATCTTATATTGACTAGAGCCTTATGCTAAACTTAGGATATCTTACTTAATTAATAACTGAGATATATCCCCACAATGACATGATTTTAACCAATACGGGGAGACACAGGTCTCACCAAATTTCAATTCTCCCTTCTAATTTAAGGCATTTCTTGTTTTATAGAACGTGGGCTAACCTCCTTTCAATCGTTCTTGGATGTATGATCGTTGTTATAGTGGAAGAAGAGGATTGAAGGAGTCTTTTGTGATAGGCATTGAAGAGTTTGTACGAACAACAAGACAATCTAAATACTTTGAGCTTGAAGGTGGGATTAGATGCCCTTGCATTAAGTGTGATTGTACAAGGATTTTGACAGATGAGATTGTCAAAGTTCATCTTTATAAAAAAGGGTTCATACCAAATTACTGGATTTGAACATTACACGGTGAAGATATACCACGTGTTGATTTACATGAAGGTGATAATTTTGTACTTAGATATGGTGTACGTAGTGTTGAAATGGAGTAATTGTGTGACATCAAAGAGATGGTGACTAACTTAGAAGAGTGTTGATTCAGCCCAACAACCGAACGACACTAACTTAGAAGAGTGTCCTAACGAAACCACCCAAAGGTTTTATAATATGTTGGCTAAGGAAAATCAACCTTTATTTGAAGGGGCGGTAGACTTTAAATTGTCAGTATGTGTTAGACTTTTGTCTTATAAGTCTAATTTGAATATTCCTAACCAATGCTTAGATGCTTTCACCAAACTTTTGTTAGATCTCACATCACCAAATATGAGTTTGCCAAAAATTTATTATGATGCTAAAAAGTTAGTTTCAAAATTGGGATATGAGGCTAAGAAGATTGATTGTTGTGTGAGTGGTTGTATGCTCTTTTATGATAACGATAGTGGAAAAAAAGATGCAGCTTTGCTTGAATGTAAATTTTGTCACAAACCAAGATATCACCCAATTCATCAAGGATCAAGGCGCAAAAAACCAATTATAGCTAAGTCAATGTTCTATTTGTCTATAATCCAAAGATTGCAAAGAATATTTGCTTCTATGCAAACCGCACCACATTTGATGGTGAAGCCTGGAAGCACTTTGATTGTAAACATCCAACCTTTGCCTCTGATCCACGCAATGTGCGACTTGGTCTATGTTCAGATGGATTTAACTTGTATATTCAGGCTTCATCTACACCATATTCTTGTTGGCCTATGATTGTTACTCCATACAATCTTCCTCCTGAATTGTGCATGTAAAAAACGTATATATTTTTTACTTGTCTTATACCAGGGCCATCCAATCCAAAGGCTTCTATTGATGTTTACTTAGAGCCCTTAATTGATGATTTGAAGAAGTTGTGGGTTGGTATCTTCACGTATGATGTTTCAAGAAAACAAAATTTTATGATGAGGGCATGTTTGATATGGACTATTAATGACTTCCCTGCTTATGGGATGTTATCTGGTTGGGGCACACATGGTAGATTAGCTTGTCCGTATTGCATGGAGCACAATAAGTCATTCATATTAAATTATGGACGCAAAAGTTCTTGGTTTGACTCACACCGTAGGTTCTTACCTAATGACCATCACTTCAGAAGAAATATTAAAGCCTTTCAAATATGTTCATCTTCATGTGTTAAACAATTGCACTGAAGTCAAATCCTATCTTGAGTATGTTGTAATCTCGTTTGTGAATAAATTTGTGGTCAATTATACATAAGCCTATTTAAATTGACCATTGTAATAATTTATTTTGGGCAGCTCATTCCTTATGTCCGAGCAAATACCTGAGATGAGTGTTCCTGCTTGTATTCATTCAGAGTTTACTCAATGGTTTAAATATCAAGTATGTATCGTACCATTAAATATACAATTATGCTTTCACGTAACATAATTCTTTATGCATGTTGTATTTGTAGGTTTATAACGAGCCATTAAGTGCTCGGAACCAAGAACTAAGAGATTTGTCAAATTGGCCTATGAAATGTGTGAAAGAATGACACACATACTTCTGAATGGGTACAAGTTCCATACTAATTCATGGAGCAAATGAAAAAAGACTATAAATAGTGGTGTTCATGTGAAAGGCCTTACCGAAGGAGGTGAAGATGATTTTTATGGGATTATTTATTGAATATATGAATTAGAGTACAATACTTCTAATAAACCGAAGAAAGTAGTACTCTTTTTTTGTGAATGGTTTGATCCCTATAGAAAAGGTACAAGAGTGGATCCTAAATATAACATTGTGGACATTCACATGAGCTCAAGGTACCAACCATTTGATCCATTTATTTTGACAAACAATGTTAGACAAGTAAATTATGTAAAATATCTAGCATCTCAAATAGACAAATGTGGTTGGTGTGTTGCAATTAAAATAAAGCCTAGAGGTCGCATCGAAACAAATGAGGTGGAAAAGAATGTCCCTTACCAAGTTAACGAAATGTAACACGTTAATGAAGTAATTGAAGTAGAACGTGTATCTGGATTTCATGACATACAAGGTCATGATTAAGAGTTAGAACAAGAGGACGACAAAGAAGAAGAAGAAGAAGAAGAAGAAGAAGAAGAAGAAGAAGAAAGTGAAGAAGAACAAGTGGAGGAAGAGGAAAAGGATGATGATGATGATGATAGTGATACAAATCACTAATTTTGTCTTTGTTGTTGTTGTACTTGAAGTTTTTAATATGTTTTTTGTTTTTTTGATATGTATATTATAAATTGCAAACTGTGATGTCTGATTATTAATTTGTTATAAATTGGCAACTATTTATTTTGTTCGTTGTCTTTCACCATGTTAATTTATTTGCAACTTAGATCATAAACTCGCTACATCATGTCATCGGGAGGTCCATCTCGACACCCATCAGTTGATAAGGGGAAAGGTATAAAAAAAACAAGAAAGAGACGTAATAATTATGTGCTTAGGGTTCCACCCAGACCATTCCCATCTATCCCGACCATACATATACCATCCTCATCTTCTCTACCTCCATCCACAGGGTTAGTTGTCCCTACTTCTACCCGCCCTTACATATACCATCCTTATCTTCCTCAACTCCATACACAGGCGTGTATAGCTTTTCTACACACATTGCACCATCCCCTTCACCTCATGCTATACCATCCCAGCCTCGACTAGTGCACCATCTTCTACTAGTGGTGACAACTCTACACCATCCTCTATTCCATAGGATATAGTTGAACCACCAAATACTATTGATTCTGATTCAAATGCAAAATATGACCCTCCTCTGCATCACCGCCCGTTGATAGAACTTGTTGGTCGAGGGTAATATTTCCAATTCAATATAAATAATTATTTTTATTATATATATCTTCCTCATCTTTCATTTTATGAAAATTTTATCCTCTTTTTAGATTTGTTCCATCTAGAGTTGCTTCACAGGCTATCACAAAGACAATCAAGCAACAATATCTTCATCCTTGGCCATCATGGGGATCAATACTTGAGGCAAATAAGGATCATTTCTAGCAGTGTTTTAAGGTATTGTGATAATGTGATATTAAAATGTTTTACTCCTTATTATATGTGATAATGTGATATTAAAACCTCCTTCTTATTATACTAAAATGTTAACTACTTTCCCTGCTTAATGTTTTACTTGTCTTGTTATAGATGAGAGTTCAATGGGCACCAGAGCATGAGAATGAAATTAAGAGAAATTTCAACAGTAGAGTTTCTCATCGTCTATCTGAGCATTTTAGAGAAGCTAGAATGGCTGGAGAAAGGCCAAAATGGATTCCAAATGATGTGTGGACTTTGCTGCTAGAACATTGGAATTTTCCAAGCTATCGTAACAAATGTGCAGTAGCAAGAAAAAAATAGGGCTTCTGAAATGGGTGGGGCCTTACACACAGTGGTTCCATTACCACTCACGAGCATGCCCTTCGTGTGGTATACAGATTTATATTATTCACATTTCACCTACATTTTCAAATTTTAACATCAAATGAAATTTATGACATATTTTGAGCAAGAACGTGAGCTAGGACGACACGTGTTTTTTGATGATGTCTTTCAGCAGACTCATATTCGAAAGGGTACCGACCAATATGTGGATGAGAGATCAAGGAGGACACATGTAAGCCTCTTTTAATATTTAATATTATTTACTCTTATACAATTATATATATATATATATATATATATATATATATATATACCATCGGATAATAATAGGTTAATTTTTACTTACATGAAGAATTTCATACTAGGATATCCCAAGTCAGATATGAGGCTTCCTCATGTGGTGCTGATGGAACACAAGAGCATTCCTCTACTACACAGGACAAGAACATCAGGACCAAGTGTTGGATTGAAATGGTTGGAGGAAAAAAGAAAGGAAGACCGTATGGGGCTGGCCAACTTGTTGCAAAATATATAGGTTCAAATCAAAGCCTACCAGCTTTCTCCTCTTCTAATACTGAGGACCTTACTAATATTAGGCAACTACTTTCACGAAGCCTAGAGGAAAATGAGCAATTGAGGTCCGAGTTTAGATCCTTTCAATCACTAGTTCTACAATATCTCCCTCCTGATGCTTAAACTCGCCTTCAACAGTCCCAACCACAACCACAAGCACAACAACATAACTCTGAAATCCCTCAACAACCCCAGTCAAACCTCCTCAACAAAAAAATAATTCGGAGGATGATAATTTGAATGAAGCATCTTCTCCTGACTATGAAGATTATTAGTTTATGGATTATGTAACAAACTTATGTTAATTATGTAGCTACTTGGTATCATGCTCTATTATATGAGATGTTTTGGATTATTTGTTATGCTTATATATGTCTTCGGTACCCGACCTAAACAATAGAGTGTTTGGTATAATGGCATTTGCAGATTTGTTGAATATTTGTATGTTTTGGTATTTTCTGGATGTAGGTATGGTAGGCATATGAAAGAAATAAACTAAACTTAAAAAAAATGTCCATTTACCGACGGATAATTTGTCAGAAATGACCCCTCTGCATTTGTTTACCTTATCGACAAAACCGAAGGATAAGTTCGCTGGTAATTATTGACGGATCAGTTCATCGATAAATTCATCAGTTCGAGAGGGGTGATTTTCGACGGATCAATCCGTCGAAAATTTGTCGGTAATTATTGACGGCTCCTTTCGATGGATATCTCCGTCAATAATTATCCACGGATCTAAAACATCCGTCGATAAAATTTACCGACAAACATTTGATAGACGGATATTTGGTTGTTGGTGATCCGTAGGTAAATACGAATTACCAACGAATTTTTGTCTTTACTGACGGATTATTGTCGTCGGTATTTAACGTTTTTCTTGTAGTGATGGCCACTAATCTTCTCCATTATGAGCATGCCACTTGACAAAAGCATGTGTCTCACAAATGAGAGCAACTTGGATACCCCTCCCCCCCTTGAAAAGGATTTGCCCTCAAATTTGTATGTTCCTTCATGGCAAAAACCTTTCTTTCAATTGGAGGTGTTGGATTTCTTCTGTCGAGATCAAATACTCTTCCAAAAAAAAAAAACAAGACAAGGTAAGTGTTATTAGAATAATCATCCAAAGCAAGTAGCTCCCAAGGATAGGACTTCTTTGATCGAATGATTAAGGTAATGGACTTTAAGAGCATTTCCTTTTTAAGCTTGTATTTGCCTTGTGTTGAATCCATGTGCTTTTGGAGTGACTTCCTTTTTTAACACAAGGTCTTATTTGGTCTTGTCTTTCCATTCTACTTGAGGAATTTGGAAAGAAGACCACTTTTGAATCTCCATAGAAGCCTTTGCCCCTTAACATGAGTACTCTTTTGTTAGAGCACTCATTGGACTTATGTGTGTAACTTTGACACTTAGAATAATTGATCTCGCTATAGTGTGTGGAAGTGTCTTTATTCTTATTTTCATCTCTTTCTTCTTCACTCTTCTTTTTCATTTGTACTTGATATCACTATTGCAAATGTGTGATGATGCTCCCTTCCTTGGTTTTTCTATTCCATTTGCCTAGTTATCCTAAGTTTCTCCTCTAGGATGGCAAGATGGGTCTCTCTTTCAATCTTTTCTTTTTCTTTTAATATTGCCTCTTGCTTCCTCCAAATTTTTAGTGATTTTAGTTCTTGGGCCAAATGGTTTAAACTTGGCAGGGCCTCTTCACTAGAATCACTACCAATTTGGTAAGAAGGATCTCTAGACATGCTTAGGTTTTATGACATGCATAAACAAAAACTTGTAATTCAAAAGGAATTTCTTAAGAGACTTAAGGAGGCAAAAGAAGCTCAATCACTTCTCTGAAAGAGAGGGGTGAATCACAAAGAATTACTTAATAACCAAGTCTTTTCTCACCAAAGTTTACCTCAAGTCCTCTTGCACCAAACTTCTCAAAGGGTTGATTCTTTGTTAACTATTTTGCTCATAACTTTCTCCACAAAACTCCTAATGAGTTTATTCTTTTTATTTTTTATTTTTTTTGAAACTAGAATCAAAGGGATTTCATTTGACTATAGACACATATTTTGTATATCTCTAAGCTAAATGTAGTTTAAATTTAAAACTCATTGACATTTATTGCCAACACTGTGTTGTGTGTATGGGAAGTTGAATTGGACCATTCCAAGATAGTTACAACAAGACAAGGTTAGGAAAATACAAAGGCAAACAAAATAACTAAGCTTTGATTACTAAATGATGGGATAAGCTCCTCCAAGCTATATGACTCATGTAAGATGTAACACCCTAAATTAAGATGTCACGAGAAGGTGTTATGGCTTGTTTATTTAAAAGTAAAACGATTGTATCACAAAAAGGCATTTAATAAAACTTAAACTTTAAATGCAAATAGGTAATCCACACGTTAATTTGAAATAGCAAAATATAAAAAACAACAAAGTTCCAATTAAATACTAGAAATCAATATAAAATTTCATAGTCTTCACTGTCTAATTTAAATCAACCAAAACTAATCAAAATTCCACGAGTCCACTCCATCCTTTCCGCAATCTACTTCGAGTCAGAAATATCTGCATTATCTTCTACTCCCGTATAACACACACGTTATACGATCATCGCATAGGCAACAAACACACAAACAAACAAATAGGGGTAAGCTAACCATAAACAATGATATTCATAAAAGCAATTCATAAATAAAACATGTCCAATAATACTCAACGTCGCATTCAAGTAACACGGAAACATTATGATCACAATCCATCCTTGGTTTGAACACACAAACCCCAAATCCAAACAATCATACTATACCAAACATAACATCACATTCATCATAAATCTTCAAACATAGTGATCATAATCAATCTTTGGTTTTCCGCTACCTTTCTCACCCCATAACAACATCTAGTTTCCTAGAACAGATGGTTCGATGTGTCCCGCTTAACGCAACCAGACTGTCTCCCTTATCCCTCAAGGAATTATGAGTAAAAACGTCGATGCATCGCACCTCAGGCACTATACTCGCAACGAGCCAAAATAAGGTGAAACATCTATCCCCTACCTACTGCTTCACAAAAGCGAGAGAGTACAACACTCGAACCAATCCTCTACCATTGGTTCACACAGGCGAAGAGGACACCTTTCCACTGCTTCACATAGGCGAAAGAGTCTTCACCGGGTTCCTAGGTATGGAAAACCTCACACAACATTTAATTCCACCAAGAGCTTTCAAGCAAAGCAAAATACTCTCAATATGCAACACATCAGAGTTATAAATTTGCCAACAAAATACATACTATCACCTCATGCATACAATAACTCCATAACAAAACCCACCACCACATCAATGCATGAAATGAGGTTAAGAAACCATGCACCCTGAATTCGTATAACCCACCGTGAAAGAAAAAGAAATGAATCCGAATCTCATCCAAAAGAAAAACAACTCACGGAACCCACCCATGCACCCAACACCAAGCGTGAACTAGAAAGAAAGAGAGCAAAACATTGTGGTATTTAATGATGAAAGATCACAAACATCCCATCAAACAAAACTTGTTTTCGCCCCCTCCAACTTTACGTGCTGCACTTGAATTTTCCAAAAAGCACCGCTAATTTCTCTTATGTGGTAGTCTGCACCCCCTCCATTTACTCGAGAGAATTAAGGAAAGAGGGAGAAAGAGAAAACAATAACTTCGCTTCATCTCTTCAAAACTAGCCTCATACATGTCAGACCAGATAAAAGGTTGATCATTCCGTGTCGACTGGGTCAAAGGTCCCACAATCATGGAGAACCCCTCCACAAACCTCCTATAGTAACCAGCCCAACCTACAAAGCTTCGTACTTCCGTTACAGACTTTTGTCGCTCCCACTTTAACATTGCCTCCACTTTTGCTGGGTTTACTGAGATTCCTTTAGCAGAAATCACATGCCCCAAAAACTGCACTTCTTCTAACCAAACCTCACACTTGGACAATTTTCCATATAGTTGTCGTTCTCTCAAGATCTCCAACACCGTTCTCAAATGTTTAGCATGCTCTTCCCGATTCTTGGAATAGATGAGAATGTCGTCAATAAATACGACCACAAACTTGTCCAAGCAAGATCGGAAAATGCGATTCATATAATCCATAAAAATTGTAGGAGCATTCGTCACTCCGAAAGGCATCACCACATACTCACAATGTCCATAACGTGATCGAAAAGCTGTCTTTTGAACATCATTCGGCTTAACCAACATCTGATGATATCCCGACCTTAAATCAATATTTGAAACACATCGGCACCCCTCAACTGATCCAACAAATCCTTTATCCTAGGCAAAGGGTACATGTTCTTAATCGTGATTTTGTTCAGTTGTCGGTAGTCAACACACAACCGTGAACTCCCATCCTTCTTCTTCACAAGCAAAAGTGGAGCTCCCCACGGTGATACACTTGGACGGATAAATTTCTTTTTCAAGAGATCTTCTATTTGCTTTTTCAATTCTGCGAGCTCAGCGGAGCTCATTTGATATGGAGCCACTGACACTGGACCTGCTCTTGGCACTAAATCAATTGCAAATTCGACTTCCCAACTTGGTAGTAACCCTGGGACTTCTTCTGGAAAAACATCCGCAAATTCCTCCATTATTGGTATGCCAATGATTTTCTCCTCTGTGTTCTTCTATTTTTCTTCTTCAAACCATACTACGTAGCATTCAACTTTTTCTCTGATCTCTTGTATGACTGCCCGTGATTTTACAATATGCCCATCTTTTATGTCCAGAACAACCACCTTCTGCTTTCCACAATCTATGATGACATCATTGGTCGTCAACCAATGCATCCCTAAAATCACGTCCAACGCTTCTAGCAGCAAGCGTACCAAGTTAACCTTGAACTTGCATCCAGCTACTTCCATCGGACACAAAACACAAACTAAACTGGTTGAGACTTGTCCTGATGCTGGCGTAGAAACTACTAACTCACATCTGAGATCACGGACTGGTAACCCAAGCTTCTCCGAACACACCAAGGATACAAACGAATGCGATGCACCCGAATCAAACAGAACATTTACACATTCACCAAACAACAAACATGTATCCTGAATTAATATACCTGATTTATTTGCCTCTGATCCGGACATGGCGAACACCCTTCCTATTGCCTTCGTCTTTTCTCTGGAAGACTTTTGCTGCTGTTGAGGCTCTCCAAACTTCTTCTCAAGACAAGAGTTCGCAAAGTGAGTTGGCTTTTGGCAATTGTAACACTTCCTCTTGTTTGGCTTTGCCCCATGGAATTTAGGAGAATTACGCCAGAGATGAGCTCCTCCACATTCATAACACTTCATCGGTCCCTGTCCACCACGCTCAGGTCTAGAATAAGGTTTCTTATGTTGTCTACCTCCACTGTTAATACCATGGTGTGACCTCATAACTCGATGCGGGTCTACTTCCAACTGCTCTATCATCTTTGCCTGCTCCATTAAAAGTGGAAACTCTCTGATCCTCACAAGCACTATCACCTTCATCAGATTGTGACGCAAGCCCCTTTCGAATTTTTTGCACCGCCACTCTTCACTCATATTCTGAGAGTAGAATCGAGCTAGATATTCAAAGCGATCAACATAAGTTTGCACTGATTTGTCTCTCTAAAGTAGTGTCAGAAATTCTGCTTCCCTCTCATGTCTGGCGCTATCTGGAAAGTACTGCCCCATAAACTTCGTTCGAAAACTTGTCCAATCGATGACCTCTTTACGAGCTTCCATCATCAGTTGCATGCCTCCCTACATGTACTCAGCCTCACCATTAAGCAAAAAAGTAGCATACTCCAGCTTTTATGCGTCACTACAGCCGAGCACCCAAAAAATCTTCTCAATCTCTCAAATCCATGCATCTACCTCATCTGGAGTTGTTTTACCGTTGAACTTTGGCAGTTTGTGACACATGAATTCATTCACATTGTTATGTTGCACTGGTGCGTGCACTACCTACGACTGTTGGTGTTGCATTGCGTCGACCAACCGCTGAATAGCTTAAGCCATTTCGTCCACAGAGTTGGTCGAATTCTGAGATCTACGTGCCATTGCTCTAATATGTATATAATCAAATAAGTACTAGTTAAATGTCATAAAACATAAAAAAATTCAGAGTCACGCAACATCAACTACACAAGCTCACTCCCCACAATCCCAAAGTTTTTTCGAAAATCTGGCTCTGATACCAAAATGTAACACCCCAAATTAAGATGTCACGAGAAGGTGTTATGGCTCATTTATTTAAAAGTAAAACGATTGTATCACAAAAAGGTATTTAATAAAACTTAAACTTTAAATGTAAATAGGTAATCCACACATTAATTTGAAATAGTAAAAATAAAAAAAAAGTTCCAATTAAATTATAGAAATCAAAATAAGATTTCATAGTCTTCACTGTCTAATTTAAATCAACCAAAAGTAATCAAAATTCCACGAGTCCACTCCATCCTTTCTGCAATCTACTTCGAGTCAGAAATATCTGCATTACCGTCTACTCCCGTATAACACACGTTATACGATCATCGCACAGGCAACAAACACACAAACAAACAAATAGGGGTAAGCTAACCATAAACAATGATATTCATAAAAGCAATTCATAAATAAAACATGTCCAATAATACTCAACGTCGCATTCAAGTAACACGGAAACATTATGATCACAATCCATCCTTGGTTTGAACACACAAACCCCAAATCCAAACAATCATACTATACCAAACATAACATCACATTCATCATAAATCTTCAAACATAGTGATCATAATCAATCTTTGGTTTTCCATGATTTGTCACCCCACAACAACATCTAGTTTCCTAGAACAGATGGTTCGATGTGTCCCGCTTAACGCAACCAGACTGTCTCCCTTATCCCTCAAGGAATTATGAGTAAAAACGTCGATGCATCGCACATCGGGCATTATACTCACAATGAGCCGAAATAAGGTGAAACATCTATCCCCTCCCCACTGCTTCACACAAGCGAGACAGTACAACACTCGAACAATTCCTCTACCACTGGTTCACACAGGCGAAGAGGACCCCTTTCCATTGCTTCACACAGGCGAAAGAGTCTTCACCGAGTTCCTAGGTACGGAAAACCTCACACAACATTTAATTCCGCCAAGAGCTTTCAAGCAAAACAAAATACTCTCAATATGCAACACATCAGAGTTACAGATTTGCCAACAAAATACATACTATCACCTCATTCATATAATAACTCCATAACAAAACCCACCACCACATCAATGCATGAAATGAGGTTAAGAAACCATGCACCCTGAATTCATATAACCCACCGTGAAAGAAAAAGAAACGAATCCGGATCTCGTCCAAAAGAAAAACAACTCACGGAACCCACCCATGCACCCAACACCAAACGTGAACTAGAAAGAAAGAGAGCAAAACAATGTGGTGAGAAACAATAATTTAATGATGAAAGACCAGAAACATCCAATCAAACAAAACTTGTTTTCGCCCCCTCCAACTTTACGTGCTGCACTTGAATTTTCCAAAAAGCACCGCTAATTTCTCCTATGTGGTAGTCTGCACCCCTTCCATTTACACGAGAGAATTAAGGAAAGAGGGAGAAAGAGAAAACAATAACTTTGCATGGAATGGAAACACCCCAACACTTAACACAAAAATAAAAAAACTAAAACATGTGAGAGAGACAAGGAAAAACACATAAGAAAAAGGACAACTCCCTGAACCCCTTTTTCCGTGAATAATCTGCACCAACTGAAAGAGTTCAATACCATTAAAAGTGATATAAATGGTTTAAGGAAAAAGAGAAAAAAGTAAACTCGTGCCCCCCCCCCCCCCCACCTCATACATTTACATGTGATATTGAGATAAACGAAAGAGAAAAAGAAAGGGAAAGATTTTAAAAGAAGTAGGATAATGCCCACCATTCAACACTTCACCATAGTACACATGCAGACCACAACTTTACGTGAAAAAGGAAATAAGGAAGAAAGAGAAAGTTTTTAAAAGTCCATTCTCATCCATCTGCAAAGTGAACAAACCCTTTTAAAAGTGGTACAATGGTTTTAAAGAAAGAATCACAAGAGCACGGAACCCCTCCTTAAATTGCATGTTAAAACGAAGTAACAATAGCTGTACGTGGCTAAATCTAATGGGACAGGGCACGGGTCTATCAAACCAAAAGAGAAATAAGAAAAGAAAATAAAACTAGTATTTATTGGTTATAAATGAAGAAAAAGAAAGGAGAAAGAAAGAAAGTGAATCCCTTGAACCCATGCGCCCCACGCCCTGCTACGTAATGACTTTTCGTGATTTCAACAACAAAAAGTCATAGGCACCCCCTAGAATTTCAAGTGAATGAAGGAAAAAAAATTTCTCATGTAACACAATACTGTAACGAGGATGCAAAGAAAAAAAAAAGAACTTATATCATAAATGAATCCTTTTCTCTACATATCCATGACAATCTAAAGCTTTGTATAAATATCACCAAACACGCATGGATCAAACATCAACGAATCAGAATCCACCATAGATTGCATGCAGCACGTATGCAACACAGTCTGAACACCAAAACAGTACTGATACAGGCTCAAGAATCAGAGAATAAAGCTTAAACCAAAACGAAAACTGCACCAAAATATTGCAACAAATAAAGCTTTGGTATTTTCGTTTTACCTCATCATCAACACCGAATAGAATGAAAAAAATAAGGTAAAGCTTCCCCTACCTCTCTAGATGATTCCTCTTCTCTACCACAGCCACTGAAAACTCTAACTTGCACTCTTCCTTTCTTTTCCTTCTCCCGTTCTAATCCTTTTTTCTAAAGAAAAATTCTAGGGTTTAACTTTATCTAATCCAACCCAAATAATTCTGTTAAGATTTCTAGCTCATTTTATTTTCCTTGTCATTTAACTTTAAACGATAAAAAAAAAAAAAAACAAAAAGAAAAAAAAAAAAAAAAAAAAAACATAAAGGAAAAAAATAATAAACGAAACATCAATTGGTTGCAGCATTTTTGAACCCAATATTTCTGCATGCCTGGAACCCCCTTCACGCTCCATGGGCCCCACGTGGGAACAAAGAAAAAAAAATTGAATTTTAAAACCAACATTAATTAAGCCAATTTTCCGCCCGCAAGGTTCAAACCCCTGCACCTACTCACCAATGCACACAACTTTCACCACTAGGCTACATGCCATCACATGATATAATATGCATTATAAGAATTAAAGCACTTATACTCCACAAACCATAATTTCTTAAAGTAGATAAATAACAACTCTAATTACTCATTTAATTTAGTCTTTTGTCATGACTAAATTTATTTATAGATCCATATCAAATTATAAATCACTATTTAATTTTTACCTAAAGTATTCCAAGTTGTTCCTAGGTCTTACATAAGACCTGTGGAATTTAATTAATTAAATAATTAATTAATTAATAAATGTGGGTAGTGGGAGCCTTTATGGCATTAAATTCTAAATTGTATGACGTGGAAAAGTACTAGCTCAAGTGGTTGAGAGTACTTGATTGTGTGAGAGGACTTGGGTTTAAGTCCTATGTATGGCATTGTGTGTTATTTAATTTATAGTTATTTTATAATTATGCTTGGCCATGTGGAGTGGTCATATAATCATAGGATTAGATAAATTGTCATGAAACATGAATTGGTTAAATGGTTGTGCATTATGGGTTTGAACCTTGGTGAACCCAAATTAAGCTTTCTTTTCGCTAAACTTGTTTTGGCAAAGAGGAGATGGGGTAGAAACCCTTGCAGCCACGTGAAGGCAACCAAAGGGGCTGAAAAACAACTCCATAATGGCCTTGAATTGCAATTATCATAAGCATTAAACCCAATTTTCGTTTTTGGCTAATTAACTCCCATTAAGACCTAATTAAAAGGCAGATTAGAGGTGAGAAAAAGGGTTTGCTTGGCCTATGCTTATACTGCACATTAGGGAGAGAAAAATCTGAGAGAAACGTGAGGTTGAGTGCCATCCAGGAGCTGAATTGGGTGAGAGAAGTGAAGCCATTCTTTTATCAAAGAAGGAGACAAGAACTTTCAAGTTTAGCAAAGGAAACCCGCTTAGGGGAGTTATACACGTTAATATTTCTATTTAAACATGAATTGCATGATAATTATGTGATAATTGTACATAAACCCATTTCTATTCTTTCAAATTTTGAGTTTCTGAAAATTCCCAGAAACCGCCTGGCGGGCTATGCTATTTTGGCCTAATTCTGGGTTCCTAAGGGAGGACCCACCTGGCGGCACATCCCTAGGCGCCAAGCGACGCATGTGGTTTACCTAGTTTTTTGGGTTCTGATTGAATTGTCTGGCGGTGATGAGCACCCGCCAGGCGACATGAGTCAATTTTGACTCGAGTTTAGTGCTTTGGACTTTTTGGGTGATTTCTAATCAGTGGAAAGGGTGTTGAATCCTCTTTAAATGATTAAATGGGAGTAAATTATTGTGAAATTATAAGATAATGAAAGGAAATTGGGTGACTAGGGCATTATTCTCGTGTTAGGGTTTGCGTAATGAAGAATCTGAATGTGTGATTTGATTCAAGTAAGAATTTGACTGGAAGTGGTGTGTTGTATCCTAAATGAGGGTTTGGGTGTAGTACAATGTATTAGGGTTTGATGAACTGATAAATCCTAGATGAAAGGGATTTTTAGGGAGTCTTTGCAGGTGTTGAGATTCTGGAAAATTGCCCAAAATCATAAGTACCGCCTGGCGGCACGGGGCTTGCCGCCAGGCACCAGCACAATAGCAATGCTACTGCGTGGCTGTGATGAAAGGTGTTGGGGTGGGTTCTAATGCAGTTCTATTTAGAACTGGAGGCCTTGGTCTGGATATATCATTGGGTAAGTAAGGATGGGATCCTAATGCATAACATAAAGTGGTGCCGTAAAAACATAGAATTGGATGGTATCAACTACATTAGGACTGCTTATATAAAGTATGAAATAGGACTGGTGTGAACTATATGAAGGAGGTCCATATGTGTGAAATGTCTTTAACAGGGTGAGATTTATGAGTGAAGAGTTGGTAAGCACTTAGGAATGGTGAACGGAAATTAAATACCAAGCTAATGTTTAAATGTGAGTGGAATTGGTCTAAATGGGAGCGTGGGGTAAATGTTATTAAGATATAGATGTTGTGTCATGAGCCTTAGACACCTACGGGAAAACAATAGTGTGCCAAGGATAGTAGATTAATAGTGGTATATGGTAGAGTTAGAAACATTGAATTAAGCATGGTGATGTATTGGTAAGTTTAGGGCGGTGAACATAATTGGCACTAAGATCATGGGAAAACGGGTTAAATTACATGTGTTGAGGTTACTTAATTTGGTAAGGTTTAGTGTTGGGGTGGTGCCGAGGGAGATATCGAAATCAGTGAAGGAGAACTCAAAACCAGTACAATTCGTTATACTGATACAACGCTTGGCGGCAGAGCTGAAGCCGCCAGGCGATTCAGCTCTGCCTAACAGAGAGCTACTAGAACGTGTACGTGTGGCGATGAGAGTCTTCCCGCCAGGCGGTATCTGCAGTGTTGATAGATCAGAGGCGTTACGCACCTGGCGGTACGTGACCCTTGCCAGGCGATATGAAAGTGGTAGCGCCTAGCGCTACGTGACCCGTGCCAGGCGATCTTTGTTGCAGCAACATTGGATTGCTATCATTGTGTGAGTGATCTACAGGGCTTCTATGATACCTTAAAGGTTGGTTTGCTGGTGTTCCTTGAGTTGTGGCTCGGAACGTATCCCTTGAGTTGAGCTCGGGATAGGGGTTAAGCACATGGCATTCCTCGAGTTAAGCTCAGAATGGCATCCCTCGAGTTAAGCTCGAGATGACGGATGAACACGAGGAATCCTTGACTTGAGCTCGAGTTGGCGAGTGTTGCCGGTGCAAGTGTGCTGGTTGTGGCCAGTACGGATGTGTCTAGAAAGATTGTCCTCCTCAGTAATTAGCTGACAACTTTGGTAGTCTTGGGACGTTACGAATTCTTTTCATATTTGGGAACTCCACCTGGCATTACGGTGTATGATCCGTAGCAATGGTTTCCCGCACGTGTTCTATCGGTTGTGGCCGAGAGGTATGGTAGCAAGAAACCTTGAGGTACTCACTAGGAGATGTAGAACATGAATAACATGGTTGTGGCCATGTGACATGGAATCAAAGGAGGGAATTCCTAAGGTTTGATTTTATGATATATATATATATACATATAAGTGTTTTATATATGTATATATAGTTTTATTTGTTTATTCTGTTAAGCTCACCGTATCTGTTTGTGTTTGGCGATGATCGTGTCGGGATGTTACAACTCAAACTAAGGGGAGACTCCTAAATAGGTGGTGGTTTGCGGAAGCTTGATGGTGGTGGAAATATGGTGCGCATATGGTGATTTTGATGTGATGAGATGATTGCTCATCCATCAAGCTATATATCTCAAGCAAAAGGGAGGGGCTATGGTAGTGTTTGAGTGCTCTCAAGAAAGGCTTGACCAATTCTAGGAAGGGTGGCTAGAGGAAACCTAAAAGGGGTGCTCTAGCCTTGGTGACCTAAGTTGAGTAGTATGGCACAAATTTGGTAGCATAATAATACTCAATTCAAAGGTAGTTTTTACATGGGGGAGACACTCCTATTTATAAGCTTAGGTAACCCTAAAGGTGTATACAAATCCTCTCCACTTGGAACATGAAACATGGTCTCTAATCCTCTTCATTAGGAACATGCCACATGGCAAGAGCACGTGTCTCACAAAAAGAGAGCAACTTGAATACCGCTCTAGCTAATGGCCCACAAGCTTCTAGAAGGTTTGTGCTCCAAGCTAGGGTTTTTACCCTAGACCCATGTGTCTCCTTACGGCACATCTCCTCTAGACCCAAAACCATAGGCCTAAATACAAGGCCCAAAAGAAAACCTATACTACTAAGCCCATTATGTAAGACCCAAATGGAATATACAAGGCCTAAAATAACCCTATTATACTAAGAACTCACTGATGACCCATGATGATAAGAGTTCGAGCCCACCTTCCACAAATAACTCCAACTATTCTTGAATGTGTTTTGTCATGGTTAGGGTGTATACCATCATCTTCACGGCTAAAGAAAAAGTGCAATTATTGTCTAACCAAAAAAAAAATGTGTATAACCTTTCGCCACTAGACAATCTTTGAGACAATCAATAGTATCATCATAACCAACTTTAATACCAAAAATTCACTTACAACGAGCAACCTATTTTCAAAAGGTAAAAGAACAAGTTCATAATTATAATAATAATAACAATAATAATAATAATAAATAATAATAATAGTAATAATAAAAATAATAATAATTATTATTGTTGTTGTTCTTGCGAAAATAAATAAGAGATGCTAGGAAACACAAATAATGCCTTACCTCAATCCTTCACCTCTCGAGCCAGCTCTTTCTCGACTTGCACATGTCATCCGCTAGCATGTAAGGTCTAGACCCTTAGGGGGTTACTTGCGGAGAGGGCTTCGACGATCAAGTCAGCAAAAAGGGCTTCTCAAAAGTCAAATCTCATATTAGGGAATTAATGAAAGCGTACCTCTTAATTGTTAGAGTCCACGTGTATTTATAGAGTCATTAATTATGTATGTCATCCTTATAGGTTGGGCCTCCCCTTAACTGTGTTTAGGCCAATATTCAGATTCTAGATGGGCCTAAGCCAGGCCCTAGTTCTGTTTAGTGTGTCGATACCAGAGGCCTCATCTACAATAGCTTAAGTATGGAGTTAGCGACTCTTCATTGTGTATTTATCTTTTATAGTAGGCGGCCTGGGCCGCTATATGATTTTGTTTAACCGGTTACCCATGTACTTGTTTCCATTTATGGGGTTATACCTAGGCGGTCTAGGTCGTGTGGTTATCATAGTGTGCCTAGGTATAGTACATCAGTCCCCTAGCCTTTCGCGAGATAGATGTCACGTCAAAGGTTTAGAGGTTTACCAGTTTTGGGTGATTAACGAGTCATGTTATCGGTTGTGTTTTATGTCTAATTGTTGTTTTGGTGAATTTTGGTGATGCAGGTTATTGTTACCATCTGCCATTTGGTTCGTGTAGTTCTCGGCAAGAAAATATTACTTCTTGGTGTGGTACTGTAGTCCCCCAGTCTTGAAGTGTTATGAACAATGTTAAGACTATGCTAGAAGCAACAAACGTAGGTGAAGGGGTGTCATATGTCAAGAGTTCCATCAGAGGGATTTGCGCAGCCATTTTCCATATTGTGATGCTTCGTCTTCGTTGTGACGCTTTGTGTGATCAATGTTTTGGGCGGGAAAAGTTGTAGCGGTTCAGACACTGGCTATAAATGCAATTGATGAGGAATATTTGTTCACCTTGGTTCATTTGCAAGAACTTTAAGAGAATTGATTTGTGTGCGTGAGATCTGTCTGATACGTCTCTTGTTTTTCCCGTCATCTTATTATTCTGAAAAGGTATGTCTAGTGTTAGTGGTAGTGTGTCTTCGTCTAGTATGGGTAGCGGGAGTGAACATACAAGGGAAGGGGTGAGTAGTCGATCAGGGAGTGGAGCTAGTGGTTAGCTGGCGGGTGAGGGGAGGATTCGCATAGAGGTGACTACAGAGACAAGGGAGGATCCGCCAGAGGAGATAGTAGAGAGTAGCTTGTCGGCAAGGGCTGGATACCGGTGGGTGGCTGAGATGTTGTTCAGGTGGTCTCGGCTATTGAAGTCTTGGCTCAATTGCATTCCTATTTTTGAGAGGGGTGTCCAGAGGGACATTGTGGCCTTGGAGAGAGTCAACGCCATCGACTGTGTATGCCTTGGCCAAGAAAGGCTTCTGAGGAATTTTTCTATATGTATATATGTCATTTCTCATAGTTATACGTAAGGTTGCCTTTTAATGACTTCACAATGGGGGTACTATGTTTGCTGAACGTTGCTCCTACTCAGCTACATCCGAACAGCTGGGCATATCTTCAAGCTTTCCGGGTGTTGTGCCGGTCTTTATATCTGCAGCCGTCTCCACAACCATTTCTATATTTCTATGATACTCGGACCAAGAGTCCAACCACATGGCTTTCATTAATAAGTCGGCCAGGAATAAGCAAGTTGGAGGCATTTACGCAGTCATTTAAGCATTTTAAAGATGGCTTCTTTAAGGTGGTAGTGAAGGAGCCTGGGCGTTCCTACTTCTACAATGATGATGGGAGCACTAAGTTCCCATTCATTTGGACCGACAACCCCTGACGGTATAAGGATATGAAAAGGGAGAAGTTGGCGCTAGCGGATAGGGAGGTGGTGGAGACCCTGATGAAGTTTAACGATAAGATGCCCACTAAGGGCTTAGTTAGGGTTTATTATTCCATACATCCAATTGTTGATATAGAAGGTATCTTTTTGTGTTTTAAGTGCTATGTTGTGTTTGAGTTGACTAACCAATGTTTCACTGCTATTGTAGGTCATATGGCTCAACTTGGTAAGAAGAACTTGAACCTGTTCCAAGCTCTTCGCAAAGAGAAGACAGCGAAGGTAAAGAGTGCTGGGAATACTGAAGTTCCCAATCTACAGAATCCACTAGTGGAGGTGCACCTTCATGGGGACTCAAAGAGAAAGGCAGAAGTGCCCGCTAAGCAAGGTGGGGGAAAAGACGTGAGGAGTGTGAGAGTTGATTTGTTGGGACCGGGATCCTCATCTGGTGTGAACAAGCACGAGGCCGGGTTGATAGAGTTGCCAGAGACGACCGTCTGGTTCGACATTGATATTAATTTGTCGGAGTCTTTGGTGAACTCTATTGACAACATGGAACTGAATGCCATGGTGAAGGAAATGCTCGAGTTTAGCAACACGGCGTTGATATTAGGACGCGGGGTTGGAAGCTTATACCAGAGGGAGTTGAAGGAGGGCAGTCGGTCTAAGGTGAAGGAATTGAAGGAAGAGTTAAAGGGTCAAGTCGATAAACATGCTGAAGAGAAAGTTGCTTGGAAGAAAGAGAGGGAAGAGCGGTTGGAGGAGAAGAAGAGGTTGGGGTCCTAGAGGGTGAGATGTTTGGACTCCGAGAAAAAGCTTAATGCGATGATCGCGGATCTCGAGACCGACTATGATGAATTGAAGGAAAAACATGACGATCTGGAGAGCGAACTCGAAGACTTGAAGGGTCAGATAATCCAGGAGCATATCAATGGCTTCCAGAAGGGGTTAAGGCAAGTTGCCTTCTTCCACAAGGATATAGATGTATCGGACGCCAAGTTCGACAAAAATAAGGATGTTGTTGGAGGGCAGCTTGTGAACGAAGTAGATTCCAGCCTAGAGGAAGAGGCAGAGAAGGTGGCGGAGGAACTTGTGGTGCACACTGAAGAGGTGGAGGCTGAGAAAGGGAACCTATACAACATATAGATTTAGGCTTTGCGGTTTTTTAATATTTGATTTATTGTTTCTCAGCCTAAGTCTATAATAACTCGTACAATATTTTTACTTTCTTTTTAATGTGATGGATGCTTTCGTGTTTATTTGTTGGATGAATGTTTCATATGCTTATTGTTTTGTATGATGCAGCTAGTTTATGTTATAGGCGCGCGCTATCGGTTAATCATGTCGGTTTGGTTACTATTATAGTTGCATGATATTGGTATGATAGACCGTATACTTTATCGATGGGGGTTTTATCTTTTAGAAATAAGCAAGGATTTTGGGAGAAAGACATAATAGTTTTAGTATACGACCCAGATCGCCTATTGGTGGAGAGGCTTTTTTAGAAAATCTCTTAGTGATGGTTAGCGGGATCGTATAGTTGTTAACTGAATAATTAGTGTTTGACCCAAGTTGCTTACTTGTGGTAAGTGTTGGGGAACTTAAGAAAATAAACGAAATAATTAGTGTTCGACCCAAGCCGCTTACTTGTGATAAGTGGTGGGGAACTTAAGAAAATAAACTGAGTAATTTGTGTTCGCCCCAGGTCACTTACTTGTGGTAAGTGGTGGGGAACTTTTAAAAGATAATGAAACACGTACACATGTTGAATGTAGGATAAGGAACCCTTTGTTTTATTCATGAAGTTTAGGGTACCTCGTTAAAAACTCCTTGGCCAAAACCCTCCTTAGGGAAAAAATGCCAAGTGAGAAAAAAGAGTATACCCAAGGTTACAAAGTTGTATTCATTACATTGGTCAAGCTAGCTAAAGTAAAACTTTATGTAAGATATGTTCCACGTATTATGTATCTCTTCTCCCGATAATAGCTCGAGTCTATAGGCGCCTCCTCTTGCATCTTCTCGTATTCGATATGGGCCCTCCTAGTTGGTTGAGAACTTGCCGTCCTTTTTCCTTGCATTATTGGCCATTCTCCAAGCTAGATCTCCTCTAATGAACATTCGTGGGCATAGGTTTGAGTTGTATTTCCTGGCCGCTCTCTGCTTTACCACTATGTTTTGGATTTGAGCCTTTTCTCATAACTCATTTAATAGATCTAGATGGGTACATAGATTATGTTGGTTCTTGTTGGGATCATATACTTGACAACACAAGGAAGGTTTGCCAATTTCAACCGGTATCATTGCTTTCGCACCGTAAATCAGGCTAAACGGGGATTCGTTAGTAGTAGATTGGGGAGTGCATCTGTAGGCCCATAGTACTTCCAACAAAGCTTCTGGCCAGCAGCCCTTCGCGCCATCTAAACGTTTTTGCAGCTTGACCAGTATGACCTTGTTGGCGGCTTCAGCTTGTCCATTGGTTTGTGGATGCTCTACGGAGCTGGTGATGTGCTTGATGCCAAGGCAGGTGTAGAATTTGGCGAGTTCTTTATTAATGAATTGTCGGCCATTGTCGGTTATGATAGTATGTAGGATACCATAGCGGCATATGATGTCCTTCCTCACAAACTGTTGGACTTGTTGTGTTGTGATTGTGGCCAATGGTTTAGCTTCTATCCACTTCATAAAATAGTCGATACCGACAATGAAGAACTTGACTTATCCTTTCCCCGGGGTGAAGGGTCCTAAGATGTCCATTCCTCATTTTTCGAATGGCCATGGGGACGGTATGGAATGTAATTATTCCTGTTTTTGGTGAATGAGATTGTCATGTTTTAGACATGGTATGCATTTCTTGACAAAGGCTTGACAATATGCTTCCATGGTTGGCTAGAAATAGCAGGCTCTGAGTATTTTGGTTGTCATGGTTCGTGCGCCTGAATGATATCTGCATATTCCTTCATGTATTTCTCTAATTATATATTCTGCCTGCTCCCTTGTAACACATTTAAGCAAGGGTTGCCCATACCCTCGTTTGTACAATTCGTCACCTACCATTGTGTATCGTGCCACTTTTGCCAATCGTCCTTTGTCGGTATTGGGTGGGGGATTGCCGATTTTGAGGTATTAGACGTATGGGGTTGTTTGTCTTTAAGTTTAATGCTTGCGAGTTTTTACAGGACGTCCGCTCGTACGTGTTCACCTCTCGAGATATGCTGGATCTGTACCCAGTCAAATTTGGATTGTATGACATTATAGACCAGGGGGTAGTATTGAAGTAGAGTTGCGTCTTTTATTTGAAATTCGTCATTGAGGTGGCCAACAGTGAGTTTGGAATCTGTTTTGCATATGAGGGTTCGTATACCAACTTTGCATGCTAGTGACAATCTTGCGAGGATGGCTTCATATTCGGCTTGGTTGTTGGAAGTTTTGGAAATAAAATGTAGGGACTTTTCAATGAGGATATGGTTGGGAACTTCTAGGACAATACCGGCACCTGCACCCCTTGGGTCAGAGGAACCATCAACATATAGTACTCATTGGTCTTCCTCGGGGGGGTGTTGGAGGTCGTTGACGAAGTCTAGTAAGCACTGGACTTTGATGGGGCCATGTGGTTCGTAACGAATGTTGAATTTGGAGAGTTCCACAGCCCAAAACGACATTTGTCCAGCAAGGTCGGGTTTTTGGAGGATTTTCTTAATGGGGTAATCAGTCTTAACAATGATATGGTGATTTTGGAAGTATGGGCGTAACCGTCTTGCTACGTGCACCAAGGAGAGGGGTTGACTGGTCTCAGGATCTTGGAGGGTTCGACTAACGAAGTATACTAGGTGCTAAGTTCTATCGGATTCTTTGACCAGGGCGGCATTGACCGTGTGGTCTATGGCGGTCATGTACACCAGGAATGGGAGGTGTATATCTAGTTTTTGGAGGATTGGTGGGGATGAAAGGATAGTTTTAAGGGTTTGGAAACCTGTTTCAAAATCACCGTTTCAAGAGAACTTCGCGGATTTTTTGAGGAGCTGGATAATAAGTGGGGTTCGTTCAGCCAGTGTTGGGAGAAATCTAGATATGACGGTTAGGCGGCCTATCAAGCGTTGGACTTCTTTGACATTGGTGGGGTCGCGGATTTCAATTATAGCATTGCATTTTTCAGGGTTAGCTTCAATGTCGCATTGTGTGAGCATGAAGCCTAGGAACTTGCCGTTGTCGACGCTGAAAACACACTTTTCGGGGTTGAGTCTAAGGTTGTACTATCGTAGTGCGGAGAATATGGCAGACAAGTCTTGCGCATGTTGCAGGTGGCTGGGTGATTTGACAACCATGCCATCGACGTATACTTCGACACACTTACCCATTAATTGGTTGAATGCTTTATCAATTAACCTTTGATAGGTAGTGCTTGTGTTTTTGAGTCCAAAAGGCATGATCTTGTAGAAATAGTTAGCGTCATCAATGATGAATGCGGTTTTGTTCATGTCGGTTGCGGCCATTGGTATCTGGTTATATCCGGAGTATGCGTCTAAAAAATTGAGAACTTTGTTGCTGGTTGCGCCGTCTACTAACCAATCAATGTTTGGTAAGGGGTATGCATCTTTGGGGCAAGGTTTGTTAAGGTCTGTGAAGTCGACGCACATCCTCCATTTGTCGTTAGCTTTTTTAACCAAGACCACATTAGAGAGCCAACTGGTGTAGTTGGCTTCTGCAATAAATCTAGCGTCTAGTAACTTCTTGGCTTTTGCTTTTGCTGCTAGTCGTCTTTCTTCTCCTAATTTTCATTTCTTTTGCGAGATTTACCTAGCTTCTTTGTATATTGACACCTTATGAACTGCTATTTGAAGGTCTACGTCGGGTAGGTCTGCAACTGACCAGGCGAAGAGGTCGGCGTTGGCGGTTAAGGTGGGTTCCAGGACATCGCGGTGTTCCTGTTAGAGGTTTGCTCCGAATTTGAGGGTGCGGCCAGTGGAGAGGTCGAGATTTATAGTTTCCTCAACTGGTTCGATGCGTGAGTCGCATCCTATTCAGGGGTTCAGGTCGTCACTAGATAAAGCATCCCGGAGCCAGGTAGGCGCTCAATGTTGTGGGTTTGGAGGATTGGTAGCTAAGGGCGTAGGCTTGCCATATAGCACTCTCAAGTAAGTCGTTGGTCGCCATGAATGGTAATGATGTCGCTGGATGGGAAGGGGAACTTCATGGCTAAGTGGGGTGTGGAGACAACAGCTCCTAGAGTATTGAGGGATAGGCAGCCGAGTAGGACGTTGTATGAGGTGGGTGCTTCCACAAAGAGGAAGCGGATGGGGATGATTTTAGTTTGAGATCCCTCACGAAAAATGATGTGGAGATCAATATAGCCACGGGTTGACACCTCTTCTCCAGAGAAACCATAGATATGTTCATCATAGGGAATCATTGCAGTTGGGGGAAGTTGGAGTTTTTGGTAGGTGGTCCAATACAGGATGTCTACGAAACTGCCTTGGTCTATTAGCACCTTTTTAACCGTGAAGTTCTCGAGTTCGATGGTTATGACCATGGGATGATCTTGTTGTTGATCGACGCCATGGAAATCAGCGTCAATGAAGGTGATGGGGGGCATGCGGCGTCTGTGGTGGGAGTGGGTTATGTGGTTGATGGACTAGATATTACGAAGGTGTTTCTTCCTAGCTGAAGAGGTGGAGCCGTCGTTGGCGAAGCCCCTAGAGATAATGTTGATTGTCTCGTGTAGTGGAGGATCAGCTTGGTTGACGTCGGTGTGGGCTGGCTAATGGTCTGTACGGTGATTGGTGTTAGGTTGATTACCATGGCGAGTGTCGCGTGGAGGGTGGCGGTTATCGGATTGTCGGGGATGAGATGGTTCATCTTTTCTGACAAAGCGGCGGAAGTGGTCGGCGCGAATCAATTCTTCTATTTTATCTTGAAGCGCCTTGCATTCATCGGTGGTGTGGCCATTATTTTTGTGATATTTGTAATACTTGGTCATATCAACGTTGGGGGGTTTAAGGTTTTGCGTGGTGGTGGGATGAGGTCGGCCTGGAGCGCTTCGTCGAGAAGACATGATTTGGGGACATTGAATGGGGCGTATCTGGTGAATCGTGGGTGCCTAGGCTCTCAAGGCCTAGATTCGAGTTGTGGAGACGATTTGTCTGGACTGGTGGAAGAGGGTGTATAGTCAATGCAAAATTTGGTTTGGAGAGTCTTCATCTCCTCCATGCGGATGTAGTCTGCAGCATGTAGCTTGAGTTCATGCATGGAGGCTAGAGGGCAAAGGTAGACGTTGTCAGCAAATAGACCAGGTTTCAAAGTTAGGGCCATACACGGCAAGATCATTTCTTGCGTGAGGTTGGGCATGCGGAGGGTGGCTTTGCTAAAACGGTTGATGAAGGCTCGCAACGTCTCGTCTCTTTCTTGTCTGACGCTAAGGAGGGATTGTGTGGCTTGATGTGGGCGGCTACCAGCAAAATGGGTGGTGAAAAGGTGGGAGAGGGTGTCGAAGCAATCAATTGAGTATGGGGGGAGGGTAGTGAACCATTCAAGGGAAGGGCCTTTGAGGGTGGTAGGGAAGGCCTTGCAGAAGACGGTGTCATCAGATGTGTAGAGGGCGACATGGGTGATGTAGACCTTAAGATGTTCGTCGGGGTCGGTGTCTCCCGCGTAGCGGTCTAGTGTCAATGAAAGGGTGGCGACGTCTGGGTGGGTGTGATGGTAACCATTGTGGTGGGATGGGATGTCGGACGATGGTATGGAACGTGGTGGTGTAGTGGTGAGGGGGCATATGAGTGGTAGGAAGGGTGGCAGTAGGGTGGTTGGTTGTAGGTTGTGCGGGGATGGTGGTTGGATGATGGATGGTTGTGTGGTGGGTGGAGATGAAAGGGTGTTTGTTGAGTGGTAGTGAAAGTGTGTGGGGTGGGATTGTATTCACTTTCTTCTTCACTGGATTGGTAGACCGGGACCCGGGGGCCTCTGACGGCTCCTTACCCTTCCCCTTCTAGGTAGGATCAGCTTCAATTTTCCTTCTTAGTCTTGAGTTCTCTTGCCTAAGCGGTTCCATCTCGTCAGCACTGCGCTTTTTCAGGTTAGCAAGTTCTTGTTGCATTTCGGCTTGGCCTTCGAGGATGGCGGTCAAGTCCGGGTGTTGTTTGCAGGCATAGAAGGGCATGCCTCAGGGTGCTTCATGATTTTGGCTCTGTTGCAGGTGGAGACCATTCTCGATGGTGTTCGGATTGCTTGGTAAGGTATCACTTCGTGCCCCACAGTGGGCGCCAATTGTTCTTGTAGAAACAAATAAGAGATGTTAGGGAACACAAATAATGCCTTACCTCAATCCTTGACCTCTCGAGCCGGCTCCTTCTCGACTTGCACATGTCATCCGCTAGCATATAAGGTATGGAGCCTTAGGGGGTTACCTGCGGAGAGGGATCTAACGATCAAGTCAGCAAAAAGGGCTTCTAAGTCAAATCTCATATTAGGAAATTAATGAAAGTGTACCTCTTAATTGTTGGGGTCCACGCGTATTTATAGAGTCATTAATTATGTTTGTCATCCTTATGGGTTAGGCCTCCCCTTAGCTGTGTTTAGGCCAATATTCATATTCTAGATGGGCCTGGGCCAGGCCTAAGTTCTATTTAGCGTGTCGATACTAGAGGCCTCATCTGCAATAGCTTAAGTATGGAGTTAGCGACTCTTCATTGTGTATTTATTTTTTATAGTAGGCGACCTGGCCCGCTATATGATTTTGCGTAACCGGTTACCCATGTACTTGTTTCCATTTATAGGGCTATACCTAGACGGTCTTGGCCGTGTGGTTATCATAGTGTGCCTTAGTATAGTACAATTATTATTATAAGGAACATATGAAAATGTTGCAAAAGGAAGGATTAGGCTTAAAGTAGAGGGAAAACTTAGTAAAGACAATATCAACTAACTAAAACAACAGTTAACATAGAGATCAATATTTACTTTTTTTTTATATAGTAAATCATAAAAAAAAAAACATTTGTGTGACTTTACTAGATAATTTATCAAGATTGTGATCAAAATTGTGAAAAAAAAAACCATAGACTTGTAACGTCCCATTTAATTATTAAGCGAAATTAAAGGAAAACGTCACACAATATAAGCACTGTAGCGTAGTCCTGGGGCCCTTAACGCAACCCCGACAAAATTCGGGTATACCACGATGCCAAGGAAAGCTGAATACGAATACAACGTAGAATGTAGCGTAGAAATACGGAAAGAGATACATGGGCCATAGCCCTAAATAAAACACAAGAAAAACTCCAGCCCAGATGGCTAAGCAGCGGAATCACCATTCGCTTGT
>Ga0209589_1002727_pt1 | contig 30778 bp, 11 predicted proteins | sample CowpeawhiteBW_FD_187525 | JGI IMG/M metagenome (GOLD analysis project Ga0209589, IMG submission 187525) | Root nodule microbial communities of legume samples collected from California USA - Cow pea white BW (SPAdes) (version 2) | ecosystem: Host-associated > Plants > Roots > Nodule | place: USA...
GTGAAGGGAGGATATGTTGGTTCTCAAGTGGGTATTCACCAAAGTCCCACATCGAGTAATATGAAGAAGAGAGCAGCAGAAAAATACTATAAAAGTAAAGAGTTGGTTTTAGAGTTGTTACCACAACACAATAGATCTCTTGGGTGTATGAGGGGCTTGGGTAGTTGTGTGTCATTAGAAGGTTTGCAGTTTTTGCCAGAAAAATTGCACTATGAAGGGTTTGCAATTTTGGTCCACAAAAAATTGCACTTTGAGTGATAATATTCTTGTTGAGTGTTTGTGGATATAGGCCTTGAGGTGCCGAACCACGTTAAATTTTCTGTGTATTTTTATTTATATTTTTTTGCTTTTATTTGTAGGTGTGCTTCCGCTTGAAGAAATTATTTTTAGTACATGATTTTCCAACAGTGGGTGAGGTTTGAGAATAGTGTGAGTGGTTGGTGAGGTGTAGTTTATCCAGAAAGGCAATGCCACGTGACTTGATGTGAGTTTTGTTTCAGAAATCAATGAGTGAATATTTATTTATTTATTTAGTTTCAATTCTCATACAATCTTGGACGGACAGAATCATTGCTTATAATTTTGGACAGCCTGTAGTTTTTGCTCTTAATTCAAATTATATTCAATCATCACATCATTCTTTAATTTTAAACAACAAAAATAATTAGTAGAGTAAGATCAATATCATACAAGTTTTATATAGTTTCCTAACTAATGCAAGTAGGGTCATGATAGGGACCGAAATCGCACATGTCACTTCTCAATTTTATTGTGTTTCGCTAATAAACATATAACTAAAGAATATATTTATCTTTTCTACTTTCTAAAGAAAAATTGTGCAATTAGTTAATTTTGTAAGAAAATGTATTTGGTACATAATAGTATAAAAGTGTGACTATCAAAATTAAAACACGTTATATATATAACAACTTTACACAGAAAAAAATTGGAGGCAAGACCCCTTTACACAGGGGTGGCAAAACAAGCTACATTCAATGGATCAGTCCGTGTTAAAAAGAACCGTTTGAATTGAAGATTTCAACCTGTCAGTTTGTTTTAGTCCATTTTGTCCGACCCATCAATTTAATGAGTTAAAGTACGGACCAGTTTGTCCTGACCCGTTGGTCCGTTCTAAATTTTTTTAAATAAAATAAAAGTAATTAAAAAAGATTAATTTTTTATATTATATTTTTTAAATATGTAAATATATAATAATATTATAATTTAAATTATTAACACCTACAAATTAAGTTTCAATTATTAGTTATAATTGAATAATTTAATATGTAAATTTAATAATTATTTTAATTTATCTAAATAAAAACATTAACTAGTCAAATAAAAATTTTAAAAATATTTTATTTGATTAAATATGCTTTAATAATAATTTATATGTAAATATAAAAAAAATAAAAAATAAATAAAAAAAAGTGGAGGGTCAGGCCCGATCCATTAGCCGGGACAAAATATAATTATTGGTCCGTTTCTGTTTGACGAACCAGTCCAATCCGACTTGTTTTTGACAAACCATAGATGAACTGGATCAAAACGGATCAAACTGATCCGTTTTACCATCCTACATGTACATACTCTGCCTTTGTATAGAAATAAATTTGCATGGAGAAAAAAATAAATAAAGGAATCTTATGTATAAAGATCTTGTTAAATAAATAATGTAATTAATATCTCATATAATGTTTGCTTGCCACACAATATTTCACGTCATTTATTTAACAGAATAACTTACAAACAGCCTACTTAATAAGTAATAATAGAACTGATTAGGCTTTTAAAAAACATTTATGAAAATAATAAATTAATTTTGTAATTTTCAATAGTATATATATAGATTAAGAATACCTCCAAAAATTGAGAGAAAGTACGCAACCAAATTAAAACTTAACTTAATAAAGATGAAAAAGAAAAGCTAAATCTCATGAAACGTAAAACACTTTTTTGTTTGTCTGTCTTTGGTGAGAAAGGAATAGCCAAAGAGAAATGCTATCTGAGATTCTAGGTTTTTAATTCAGGTTTCATGATTAAGTACTTACCTCACATTCTTTTCTCCAAATTGCGCCCCAAATTGTTGTTGAATTTTCAAGCTCTACCCTCTTCCTTGCCTCCACTTTCCTCCTCTTCCCCCTTCGTAAGATTCTCTCTTTCATTATTCTCCATATTTTCCTCATTCCTCTTTCTCATTTTTTGGATCTACCATTTTTCTAGATTTATGTTTATCCTATCCATTTCCTCAACAAAGCCACACAAACCCTTAATATCGTCTGCATTTTCTTAGTACGAAAAAAACAACAATTTTGATAATTTTTTTTATCTCGTGTGTTATACTTTTGCAAAAGGGGTTTTGATGTGCATGTAAAGATGATGTTTTTTTAATTATAATTTTTCAGGCCTCTCTTGGTAGGGCGAAGAAGATGAAAGCATAACACAATGTCGGAATGAAATTTGGGGAATTGAGAAAGAAGTGAGGGAGAAAACACAGACACAATGTCGGAGTTCCCCATGAACTCGAGCCTGGAAATGGTGCAAAATAAAGAGAAAAAGAAACGTCACATGGTGCATCTCAATGTCTATGATCTTACACCTGCCAACAATTATCTTTACCTCTTTGGAGTTGGAATTTTTCATTCGGGCATAGAAGGTTTGTTTCTGCCATCTCTACAATCTCTATTATTAAGAATTCAGGGTTATTGATTGGGAACTATCTAAACTTCAACTTTTCATTTACAATATTTAAATTATAAAATAGTTCTTAATAAGAGACTATTCATAAAAAATCATTGAACATAAGTTTAATAACTAAATTGTCATAAAAAGAAAAGGGTTTAAAAATCTCGTGAAGTTACAAAGATAACATAAATAAAAGGAAAAGACGAGTACGGAATTATAAATTTGAATTTGAGAATAAAACAATTCTTCTATATCCATTTGTAGGTGAGGACTTCCAAAAGATTAGTGAAATGATTCTTTTCTAAATTCCATGTAACATTCATAATGACATGTTTTTCTTAAAAAACCTTATCTGTAATTACAAAAATGCATGTAAAAACTACTAATTAAAAAACTATTTTGAGAGTATATTATGAGATTGTAAACCACATTTTTCAATAAATTAATGATGAAGTTTTGGGATGTATTAGTTTGTTATTTGAATAAACTCTTAAACTGACTTCAGGAAATTGTGTTTGATGAATAACAGTGCATGGTATGGAATATGGATTTGGAGCACATGAGTATCCAACAAGTGGTATATTCGAGGTTGAACCTAGGAATTGTCCTGGTTTCATCTTCAGACGTTCAATATTGTTAGGTAGCACCAACATGTCTTATCAAGAATTTCACTCTTTCATAGAATGTCTTTCTACAAAATATCATGGAGACACTTACCATTTGATTGCTAAGAATTGCAACCATTTCACGGATGAAGTTTGCCAACAACTAACCGGAAAGCCTATTCCGGCATGGATAAATCGATTGGCTCGTGTCGGTGAGGATTCTCTTTACTTCATTATTTACTTACTATGAATTCGACATGTTCATATAATATGTATAATGTTGTCCTTATAATGTGACCACATTGAGTTTAAAATTCCAGGTTCATTTTGTAATTGTCTTCTGCCTGAAAGCCTTCAGGTTGCTGCTGTTAGACATCTCCCTGAACATCTTGATATTTCTGGTAAGATATCAAGATTACAATTTTGTTTGTTAAATAGACAAAAGATTTTGACATTGTAAATCACAATATTTAATGAAGGTCATAGAAATAAGGGTTTAAACATCTATATATCATTACAGATGAAGGATCAGAATATGATGATCTTAGTGAGTCAGATGAGAGTGAAGAAGAGGTTTCGAATCGCCATCTGATAACTAGTCCGGATAGTAGAGATGTCACCATTATATCGGAAAAACCAATTACTCTTGCACGAGACCTCCTGTGATTTTCTTTTATTACTTACTAATCTTATTCTTCTTTTCTTTTACTATATTTGTGAATTAGCTTTCAAGGTGTAACAAGCTTTATCAAATGAAATATTCACTTACCAACCCTGTTTATACTATAAAAATGATAGTTTTCTTTGTATGATTATGTATGTATCTAAATGATATCATTCTCTTGTAGATGTAATATTAATTAAGATACATTTTTTTTTATTATTATTTAAGCATGTTGTCAATTCTCGTGTGTAACAATGTTATCTTTTTTAATGTAACTTCTTGTTATTCTTCTTTGATATTGATGGAAGATGGTTATAAATTAGTATTGAAGAAGTACATCGTAAAAATAACCTCCTAATATTAATTGTGTTAAATATTTATAAGGTTATATGGCATTAGTTTCGTTAATTTTTGTAGCAAACACACATTGGTTTTACTAAATAAACGATCTAGTGAGAAATGTAATATTTGTAGGTGAAGAGCTTGATGTTATGAGAAAATGAATGGATTATATTGATAATGGTTGTCATTTTAAAAGAGAATAAGCACCTCAAGTACCATAATATGTCGATGTAATCCACTCCATTAGTTTCCGAAAGGTCTCGCTTAGAAGGATGGTAGGAGATGGAATATAACTATTTATGTTTCGTAAATTAGTGAGGGAAATGTTAATTAGGAATAAGATTTATTTCACACATCATTTTCCTGAGTTTCCTATGCCTCTTTTCATTTGTTTTCTCCCAGGCATCAAACATTTTAGAATAACAATAACCAATCAGAATAAAAACTATATAAATTATGATATATTTAAGAAAGTAGCAGATGAGTATAAAACAAATACAATATATAGTATTTTTAAAATAGACAACTTTAAAACAAAAAAAGCTACAGCTCATTTATTTTCTATAAAATCATTATTTTATTTAATATAAAACTCGAATTTCAAACAATGAAAAAACCCGAATCCTTTTCATCTCCTTCCAATTAAATCCAATCTATCTTATTATATTCGAATTCAACTCAGGATAGCCTTAATCTTGATTCATAAAACAAGTAGTTTCCAACCAAGTAGGAAGCTTTGAACTGCTCAAGGGATATTTGACAACCATAAAGGCTGTTAATAAATATTTATGAATTAAGAAACAAAATCCCCAAAAATATATCATTGAAAAAGCATGAAATGAGGGATGGGTGGAGCATAAGAAAAGATGGGAATAACCTAAACATTGATGGTTGTATTTCAAATTATGGCAAGTGAAAAGTTAAATTCTTAAAACATAGAAAAGTCATAACATTTTTAATTAAAACAAATGGAGTAAGATTCCCAGTTATACTCCCACAAGTGTAATTTCATAGCCCTCTTTAACATTTATAATTTTTTCGAAGAACTGCATCCATGATAAGCATGCAACTCAACAAGGTTTTCTTAAAATTTGGAATGACTACCTTTGATACCCAAACATTATATCAATATAAACAAGGTACATTGTTTGAGTAATGAGCAAACAATGGAATATACAGGGGAAAATAAGTTATATTTAGGCCTGCCAAAATATACACCACTTTTAGACAAAGAAAAAAAAGAAGGAAAAATATGGCTTATTTTTCAGTACATGTGGATATCAACATTAATTTCTCCAATGTGACGATTGCTTGGTTTTGCAGTAAAAGTATTGTGGTTAGTAGTACCATATCGTAGCCAAAGGCATGATATTCTCTGAAATGCCGCTTCTCCCGCAACTCTTACACGATACACAACACTTAAATCTGCCCATATTTCACTTGCCACAGTTCTTGATTCATTACTTGGGTTGTAACCTTCTAAATCTGATCCAGTTACCATGACTACAGAACTGTCATCAAATATCACAAGATCTTGTGAACCTATTGCCCCTTCAGAAGCCTTTACCAATAGATTGGTTGAAGGAGCACATCCAACTGCCCTCCTCACCATAATATGGTTGTAGTATTCTTGGACAACCTGAAATTTCAGATATTAAATTATATTGACGAGTAACAGTAGTATAATCATTTTTCAAAAAGAAAATTAAGTTTTCAGTCCAAAATCGTAGAAAATATACAGTTCTATTTCATGGTTTAATAGACCAACTTATCCAAAAGATGTTAGGTAAATTGAATATATGAAGTCCTTAAAACTTCAAACCCAATAATGACAGTGATTGAAAGATACACTAGACACTTACTTGCCACTGAGAGGAAGCTAGAAGCACCCTTGGTCGAATTGATTTCACATAAGCATATGCAGCATCAGGAGTCATCATTTTGTGGTGCACCTACGCACATGTTCAACAAATAAGAACTATGTTAGCCAGTAACAATACAAACGGCTTTTCTTTCTCTGTTTTGATCTTTTCTACCCTCATTTTCAAGTTTTGAAACCAACCAGATAACAAATAACAATAGTTGTGCTGCGACCGCGTCCAGCTTTGCAATGCACATATGTAGTGCGTCCAGATAATGCATTTTCTTCATTAAAAAAGAAATGGAAAAGGTCAAAAAATTACAAACGGTGTATTACCTGAATTATATATGAAGTGAAATTGCAAGCCAAATTACTAACTGAGTTTTATAATTTCTAAACACAATAATTTTTTACCCTTTTTTTTCACTTTCACTTATAGGAGGAAAGTGATAGAAAGACTTCAAAATGCAGAAAAGGAATACAATATAAAAGAACAAGAAATGTTGAACATGCAAATACTGAAATTAATGCATAATGCTCCCATTCTGTTGGTCACTTTATGCAACATTTTACATATAACTTAAAATCAATAATCAATTTTGTTCCACATAAAGCAAGTAACATGAATATGCCACTAAAAGGCCAGAGATCATTATAGTTAATCATTTTTCATAATACTCACCATGTATGAAGTTCACAGCACGTTGTATGTCACGCAATGAAGGAGCAAAATAGTAATCTCTAGTAGGGATCACTAAGTGGTTAATTCCGTGAGTCTGTCAAGTTTAACAAGAAGAAATTAATAGAAAATTTTATAAATAAATTTTTGAAGTCACGATAACACCCAATATATTATATATAACCCATGCAACTAAAATATAACACAATGTTGCACAAATAAGTGTTGGACCCGATATATCTTAAAGCACATTGCACTGTAGAACACAAAATGATTAACAGTAAAATTAATGTCACTCGTGAAAGTTTTATATTCTAAACTTATCATAAAAGCCAAGATACCCGCACAAGCATTAAACTAAAAAAATGTTGTAGGTTAATAGTAACAATGTTGCCTCTAATTCACAAGTTGCCTCAGGGTTTAGTATCTGGTAAACCATAAACCATTTCCAAGTATACTTGGTTCATTTAACCATAATATGTATTCTATTTCATAGTCAATGTCTGAAAACCTTTTGGAAATTGCAAAGACAACAGAGGAAATTAATCATAGTCAAATTTCTATTTCAACAAAACCTATGAACTTAACTCTCAAATTTCACAAGTTACAAATTTATAACTCCATACCATTCAGATATAAAATAAAGTAGTCAAATGGATTTAGTTAGAAGGGTAGGTACTACACAATAAGGAAAATCAACCTTTAATTAATACCATAACCAGAAATAAAAAGACATATCAAACTCACATAATATAATGTTGTCGGAACCAAAGTTTCATATGACTCATTCAATGTGATGACCGCACGAACACCAAGCTCCTTCAAGTGTGGAACATCAATAGGAAATGGAACAGCACCTAACAATATGAACTGAAAATTAAGTGCATAAAATAGGATCAACCTCGAGTCCCACAAATAACAAAAGACAAGTTTATATAGAACCAATTTTTAGAATGTCATAAAGTTAAAAGAAAAATGAGACACCTCCTCTCAACGCTAAAGTATAATCATTTAATGGCTTCACAGTTAACATTATAGATGCAATGAGTTAAGAAGAGTTTCCTGTATTAAACATAAGATCTTGTAAACCACAATACCCTTCTCCATATATGGTAATGTTATCACAAGATATGATCTCCAGTCCACAAGTTGCATCACCATCTCAATAAAAACATTACAAGAAAAAAAAATGATAAAGCACAGTTGACATATTCAATCAATGTTAATAAAAATGACAAAGTTTATACTTTCCCTCGGTAAGTAGATAATCACTTACACATTAAATTTGTCGCAATGCATGTAAAACATTCAAATTGAAGATATAGGCAAACACTCAGAGCAAAACAACTAAACATTACATTACACATGACCAAACTGAAGCATAAGAATCACATAACAGGCTTATTCAATAAATTTGGAAAGATTATGGAACAATATTTTAACCCACAAGTAATTCCCTTCTACACATACACATTAAATTTCTTGGATTTCATTTTTTTGTGACATAACTAAATTGAAGAGGAAAACAAACAGACACAAAATAACGTAACACGATACAATACATAGTTAAGGTCAGAAGTAGAAATCATACCTCATCAACCTTATCCCACCATCGAAAATCAGCCTGAATCTTATTCCTGACAACATTGTAAAAAAGGGTTGGGTAGAATAGCACACGAGCACCCGCTCCAACCAACACCCTCTTTGCATCATAACCCACAAGCGTCAACCCTCTTTCCTCCTCACCTTCTTCTGCGTCAGCCCCCTTCAATTCCTCTATATGCATAACTCACTTCTAAAAATTACAGGATATCCAAGTAGTAAAAAAAACTAATTAACAAATACCCATCGCATGAACCACAATTATAATTTCACAATCCCCCGTTTCTTTCATAAAAGGTTGATTGTTCGGGACGACGATAATGGATGAGAGACGGAGAGAAAACAATTGTGCGGAGAAAGGAAAATTTTAAGGGAAAAGAATCGAAGAAGAGAGAAAATTGAGAACTGGAATCTCTAAACCAAGATTTAGGAGAATCGGAAAATGACCCTTTCTCTCAACAAACTCCGTTGCACCCGAAAGTAAATGATCAGAGAGAGAGAAAAAACACGATTATGATGCAAGGAAGGTGAAAATCTCGGAAAGAATGACATGGAAGTCACCACTTTTAGGGATTTCCCTTTTAGGTGGGTTTGCTAACCAAGAGACAGATACTCATAAGACATCACAATTTCTCGCCCAAATCTTATTTACACTTCAAGCTTTTTAAATTAATTTCTCTCTAATTTAGTTCTTACTTTCCATTTTATTTCATTGATACAATTACATTAATTTTCTTAACTATATTTCCGCATTCCTTACGTATCAACACAATTTTGGTGGAAATTAATTTTATGATATTCATTTTATTGATTTTTCCTATATCAAGTTCTTAGCTGTTTTCTTTTACAAAATAACAAGTGCTTAGTTTCGAACCTTACAAAGTATATATATGTGGTCAACTTTAATTGTTTCTCAACGTTTTTGGTGGTGTTGGGAATATGTTTCAAAAGGGTTTTAATTCAAAAATCAATTTTAAGTAAGAGATACGTGTCTATTGAAAAGCTTTTATGTTGGTTGAAAAACCTAACTAATTTTTTCTATAAACTTACTTTCAGTACAGTTTTTTCCAAATATAAATCGCTTAATTTAAAACTCAGTTTTAATTCTAATTAACTATCTAAAATTTAATATAAATATCATTCAAGCATAAACTTTAAAAAAATAAAGTGAAATCATTCAAAACTTACGATTTATTTATGTTGGTTTAAAAATGTATATAAAAAACAAATGTATATATATTTTATAAATATTTATGACTTAAATACTAATTTAATCCTTATTTTGAAAATTTCATAAAGTTTTTAATTATCGTTGGTTTAAAATTTTAAAGGTGGTAATCTTTTAAAATTTTAAACCAATAGTGTTAGACCCTATCTTTAGAATATATGAATTAGTATTATATAACATTTCATATCTATACAACACTTTCAAGAGTTTGGATTAAAAAAAAATGATTTGGAGAAGTGTTTGAGTAATCATGATTTAAAATATATAAAATCAAAGAAATAAAATCATTTTTAGGTCAAAAAAGGTTGATAGAGGAGATTTTTTGTTTAACTCAAATTGATGTTTGGATCTCGATAACAAACAAAATTTTCAAAGCAAAATTATGATATTCTGAATGGTGTTTAAGTCTAATCTAGTGCATAAGGTTTATATGTTGATCTAGAGGAGTAGCTTTTTTTTTAGATTAATATATATAGGTACAAGTACATACAAAAGCAGGAAAAAGAGAACTTTGTAAGCCACACTAAATGGTTTGGACAACAAGTGACAACTCTCATAATGTTGGTAGAAGTCACAAGCTGAAGGTCATTTTTTGTAAGACATCTTTCAGTCACAACTAGTTGGTGCAAAAGTGCTGAAACTGAAATTGGATAGATATTTTGTTTTGTAAAAATATAGGGACAACATACTTCTTCATTTTGTGCCTTACATGAGTTAAACAATGTTTATATTTGTATTCATATTTTCTTTTGTTTGTAAAAGGGTCGAGGCACCCTGAGTGTTCTTTTTATTCAATTAATATTTTATTACGATAAAAAAAATGATACTATGATACTTGTATCTGCCATGTGTTGATATTCATTTATAATATTCATTCTTATCTAGTTTTTTTCAAATATAATTCGCTTAATTTAAAACTCAGTTTAAATTCTAATTAACTGTCTAAAATTTAATATAAATATCCATTCAAGCACACACTAAAAAAAATTGAAATGATTCAAAACTTATAATTTATGTATGTTGGTTTTAAAATGTATATAAAAAACAAATATATATTATATAAACAAATATGATTTAAATACTAATTTGGTCCTTAGCTGAGTAGATTTTATTCAATTTAGTCCTAATATTTTTTTTCAATTTTTCTCAATTTTGTTGCGCATGTCGTTTAAATAATTAATAAACGATGAATAATATTTGTAACATGTCATTTCGTAATTTATTTAATTATTTTTAATTTAAAAAAATGTTCACATGTCAAACCAACATCATATCACTTGTCATATGTCAAGGTCAATAATTTTATGTTCAATTTTGTCTTTATATTTTTTATTTTTGTACGATTTAGTTCCATTTTTTTAAAATGAAATAATTTTATTTTTCTCTAAATTTGGACCAAATTTAATTTTTATATAAATGTTATAATGATATTTTTATTAATTCACATTTTTATTTAATATTTTTTTTAGGGTTAGAGTTAGTTTAAAGTTAGAACAAAATTTTTTAAAATAGCGACTAACATCATTGGTTTAAAATTTTAAGATATTAACCTCTTAAAATTTTAAATTAATGATGTTACTTCCCACTTTTAAAATATATGAATTAATATTGTATAACACTTCATACCCATACACTTTCAAGAGTTTGGATTACAACAATGGAAAAATAAAGAAAATATGATTTGGATAAGTGTTTAGGTAGCCATGGTTTGGAATATATGGAAACAAAGAAACAACACCATTTTTAGGTCAAATAAGGTTGATACAAAGAGTTTTTTGTTTAGCTCTATTAAATGTTTGGACCTGGATAGAAAACAAAATTCCCAAAGTAAAATTATCATACTGTGAATGGTGTGTAAAAATAAAAGTAGGAGAAAATATAACCATATATGCCACACTAAATGGTTTAAACAACAAGTGATCACTCTTATAATACTTGTAGAAGTCACAAGTTGAAGGTTATTTTTTGTAAGGCATCTTTTAGTCACATCAAGTCGGTGCAGGGGTGTTGAAATTGAAACTGAATGGATATTTTGTTTTGTAAAAATATAGAGACAACATACTTCTTCATTGTGTGCCTTAGATGAGTTAAACAACTTCTATGTTTGTATTTCCATTTTTTTTTGTAAAAGGATTAGCGATAGGGATGATAATCCGAGTTGACCCGACTCATTTAGGCTCGACTTGCATTTGGCCTGCACAATGCAGACCGGCCCGTCTCGCTAACTGAGCGGGGCTTACGGGCTTGCTCAGTTAAGTAGGCTTACGTACCAGCTTGAGCGGGCTACATGCTTCTACAAGCCGAGCCAATATGGCCTGCAAGTTCACCATCCTGGCCCGCCTCACGTTATTTTTGCAGGTCTACGGGCCGACCCAACTTGTGAGGTCCATATTGCCACCCTTAATTAATGCACCCAAGTGCTATTTTTTTTTCAATATTCATTTTTTATTGTTGATAAAAAAATGGATACTCTGATACCCGTATTTGTCCTATTAATATGTGGATATAGAAGATAGTCGTACCTGTTATCCGTCGGTATCCATTTATAATATTCCTTTTCTACCCGTTGTGGATTTTATTTACTGATATCTGCAAGTACGAATTTTTTTGACATTTCTAATCACAAAATTAAAAAAAAAACTTTAAAAATATTATAAACATAAAATAATTAAAGTATTCACTATTTTGTATTACTTATTGACGGTATCGGCGATAAATTGGATAAAAAAGTATATTAATTTATTAAAAGATTAATTAAAAATATGACATAATTCGAGTTATCCATTAATAATAATTTTTTATTCATAACTTAATATCCACTCTGTAAAATAATATTTTTACAGTAATTTTAAATTTTTAAATTCTACTTTTAATATTTTGAAAATTATTTTAAAATATGATTCTAATCCTTTTATTGCCATAAATATCGAATCACATATTTTAAAACCGATTTATCAGAAGTGTAATTGATTTTTTTTTCTCACTGTATATTTATTAAAATTTATCTAAAAATAGGATTTGTCTCATTACTATATCTGATCTGGGACTTAATTTATTGCTGTTTTTTGTACGTGTCCCAAATGAAAAAATGGAAGCAAAACACAACTGAAGCATCACATGATTGTTTCTACTATGTTCGTTTTATCGAGATTGTTTTGGTATCTACATGTGTGTGTCTCTTAATATTCCTTATTGAGTTTTCTTGGTGTGGCGGTAAAGAGCATCTAACTCAACCCTTTTCTATTCTCAGAATTTGAAATATTCAAACGCAGCTGGGTGGGAATCAGATTCATTGCCAACAAATGTATTCCCACCCTCTCATGCAATGCTTCATTCATTCTTCATCACTAAACAAACATGCTATCTACAAACAAATGTTCAACCTAATTCTAACATACCTTTCATAAACAACATAAACAAGTCAACGGCTAAGGATGTCTTAAATAGATAAACCTACCCTATTATTTGAAAGAATTTAGGCTTAAAAAATTAATCTCCATTAAATAATTTAAACGATCCACAATTCTATAGTCATTCTCAACTTTCTTCATTGTCTTTCACTTTATAGAAAGAAATATTTAATAGATAGTGATTGTTACACTAATGGAACAAGTCACCATTGATGAATCATCTAACATTTTTAGAACTTTCCCACTCATCGCTTTGATAAGAGATTTCTTTCTTCCTGTGTATGAGGGCATCATTAAACAAATCCCTAACTGAGATCAGCTAATTATTCCATTTACTTTTGCATCCATGTTGAGTCACTGCGTAACCTTTAAGGGAACATTTTGAGTCACTGCGTAAACTTTAAGAGAATCCAACAGCAGCCAAAAACAGTAGATAAGTATAAGAACAAAACTTAACGTAGCTGCAATTCTTTATATTAAAAGCAATATACTAAATAAAATAAAACTTTACTACACTTTATAGATGATTTGGAATAAAGTTATAACAGTTTTAAAGAGCTAATCCAAGTGTGGAACTTGTCTTTTCTCTTGTCACATAAACCCAACAGGCTCCATCCAAATGAAAGGCATGGTAGGAGCAGAATGATGAGAAATTCCAACGCTAATAATTTGCACCTTGCATTTTGCAACAGTAGATGTAGGCAAATCGATTCGATGCTTTTATGGACCCTGTGCATATGTTCTGCTTTAATGGACCATCACCTCAACAAATTGTTGTTTTCGTTTCACTCTCTCTGCGATTACTTTTATTCCATCAACCTGTAGCACCACTGGGGGAAAATACTGGTCAAACCAATTAAAGCTCATTTGAGTTCAGCATATAGCTCCATGTGCCAATTTTCTACTGTGTCTTCATGTAAAATTTATAAGATATGCATGTCCACCAAAATTTAAGTTTCTAGAAACAAAGGGAAGTTAAGAAAGGTATCGGTTGAGTTTTTTTTGGTAGTATGAGGGACCATGGCTCAAAGCTATTATTATCAGTTCACACTAAGAGAAAAGGAGTACCAACAGATCATGTTCCAGCCACCAAAATCAGTCTCAAGGGATGATCGAAAACTGTTGAGTTTTTCGAGATAAGATTATCAGAAAAATACAACACCAATAAAATATAGTCCAACCCACACACATATAAAAGATTGACATCACTGTGAACAAAAAACCTTAACACGATGCTTTTAACTTTTTCATTTTATTTCAATGTAAAACGTAGACTATTCTAACAAACATATATCGGTGTAAATTAAAGTTTGGAAATAAGGGAAAATTGAAGACACAGAAAACTTTTGAATACATGAAAAGTTTCAAGAAAAAACAAAGTGTGTCTACATGCACAGGGTTCCGGATTAAAATTTGATATGGTAACTAAGGTAAGTTTGATGTTAGTGAATGAGATTGCAGGAGGCAAAGCATCTTTGTGATGGAACCGAAAGGGCTAAAAGGTAACATGGGAAACGGAATAAAGGTGAGGCTACACTTGACATTTTGTCTTTGACGCTGCACCTTCATCTTTCCTTAACCTCTTCTTCCAAGTAAACTCTCTTCTCCTTCTTCTCCACCTCTCACCAAGCATTCTCTCTTCCTTCTGCAATGGCTGCTGCAATCCACGCTACCAAGCAACAAAAGTTACCCCTTCAACAAAACCAACAAGACCCTAATAAATTCTATTACCATTTCCTCTATAAAGCAGCACTCTTTCTCATCTTCTTCGTTATCCTCCCCCTCTTCCCCTCACAAGCTCCTCACTTCATCAACCAATCACTCCTCACCAGAAACTGGGAACTCCTCCACCTTCTCTTCGTCGGTGTCGCCATCTCTTACGGCCTCTTCAGTCGCCGAAATCACGAAGCAGAGAAAGAGAATAACCACTCCAAGTTCGACACCGCCCAAACTCTTGTCTCTAAGTTCCTTCAGGTCTCTTCCTTCTTCGACGACGAGGCTGAAAACCCGCCGGAGTCCGATGAAACCAAAGTCCAAACGTGGAGCAACCAACACTGCAGGAACGAACCTGTGGTTGTGGTTGCTCAACCGTTGAAAAAGCTTTCTAGTTTTGATGACCAGAGTGGGGACAAGCCTTTGCTTTTGCCCATTCGAAGCTTGAAGTCTCGCTTGTCTGATGATGATAAAGATGTTCATGTTCAATCTCTAAACAGGTCAATGAGTTCTAGAAGATTTTCAAGCACTTTGAATAGAAAAGGAGAAGTTGTGGACGCTGATGGTCCTACTGTTGATGTTCAATGTCTGAATAGGTCAAAAACCTTCAATAGATTTTCAAGTAATTCAAGTAAAAGTGCTGAAGTTGAAGCTGGTGATGTTGATGTTGATGATCAATATCTAAACAGGTCAATGAGTTCCAAAAGGTTTTCGAGCAACTCGAATAGAAAAGCAGAGGTTGAAGCCGATGATGTTGATGTTGGTGTTCAATCTCTAAATAGGTCGACAACATCTTCTAAAAGATTTTCAAGCAATTCAAATAAAAATGCAGAAGTTGAAGGAGCAAGAGCTGAGGACAAAAAGAAAGAGAGCGTGGTGCTTCCTTCTCCCATTCCATGGCGTTCTAGATCAGGAAGAATGGAACCTAAGCAAGAAGAAGTTGACGATGCCTTTTCCCATCAATCTTCAAAGGAAGAATCTCGCCCACCGAAGCCTCAAACCTCACGTTCTTTTCGAGCAAGTTCCTTGTCTTCTTTATCAACAGAACCACTTGCCAAAAACTCAGAGGATTTAGTGAGAAAAAAGGGATTCTACAAATCCTGTCCTCCTCCACCTCCACCACCCCCACCCATGAAGCCAAGGTATGGTGGACCTTCCTTGGATAAAGAGTTGAAGAGAAGCTTCACAAGTGAGAAAAACATGGCAGCAGGGAAAAAACTGGAAGAAGAAAAACAATCCATGCAACGCACGTCGTTTAGAAGTGACAGGCTGATGGGGCATGCAAGCGTGCCTCTGGTGTCACAGCCTGTTGAGAAAGAAAGCTTTCTTGAGAAGGTACTTGTGGAATCTGATGAGGATGATGAAGACGACACGGAAACCGAGGATGAAGATGTGGGAGGAGGAATCATGGTTGAGAAGGAGGGAAAAGGGAAGGGTGGAGAAAGTTCAAAAACAGATAGTGGTTTTAGTGGAACAAGTGGTGATGAAGGACCAGATGTGGATAAGAAAGCTGATGAGTTCATTGCCAAGTTCAGAGAGCAAATAAGGCTTCAGAGAATTGAATCTATCAAGAGGAGTACAAGGAATGCAAGAAACTCTTCAAGGTAAATAATATTCAACATCCATATCATATCATATATCCTTCTACTGCTCACTAAGTTAGTCAAATGGGATGTAATTAAACTGACAAGGATGTTTATTTCCACAGATTAAGGTTGTAATTGGATACTCCTTTCCTCTTCCCCCATAAACAGTTCTGGCATAGACAGATTTACTGATTTTACTTATATCTTCAATATCTCAATTATGCTTTTTAGCCATTTGTTGTTTGTACGAGGTAATTGTAGTGAATTTAGTATTCACCGATTACAACTTACAGATTGTCGGAGACAAAGGTTAATAATGTATTTTTCAACATATTTTTTAAGTATGTTTTGCTGTTGATTAAATTTATTACAAGTCACAGAAAACACTGTGAGTTTAAATCAGGGGATGCGGCGCAGTTAGGAGAGCGATTCTTCATTGAATGATGTGACGATCGCAGAGGCACGAAATTTTTTACTCAGAGATGTACATATGTTACTGTATCATTAAAAAAGCTTTATTAATTGGTTATATACACAAATTAATCGTGAAAACACCATTTAAACGAAAAAAAAAAAAAATCTTCCTTTCATTATAGTTTGTGACCATTATGGGAGAAAAGTGGAATTGTGGCTTCATTCGTTAACATCATAACTTGTCTGTGGCTGGAAGCTATTTGTCTTATGCTCGCAAGTACATCATAAAAGGAAATAAAAAAAGGGTTGCAATTATTGTTGTTCTTTATTTTGGGCAATCTCTCGTAGGAAACGAACGTGTTTCACCAAATGGACACTGAAATTGAAGTTGTCGATCGACACAAAATAAGACACTGTTACGCTCTGCTTTCCAGCAATTTCGTTCAAGTTCGAGACTGACAGAACGAAATTGCTATCTCGGTTATGATACCGATGTGATCCATCTCATAATATACAGAAGAATCAATTATATGATGAACTTAATTTTGAGTTACATAAACTGAGTTCGGTTTATCTCCTTAATTTTGTCATATTGTTTTTTTATTGTTCATTAAAAACATACAATTTTTGTATTTAAGAGATGATTTTAATATATTTTAAAATTTTAAAATTAGTGACTATCAAAATATTTTAAAGACACAACAAACAATAAAAATAAATCAATAACCAATCTAAACTCATCAACAAACATATTTAATAGAAGTAATTCCTTATTGAATGCACTTGATGCATACACAATAAATTAAAACAATACTTACCAAAAATACTATTAATTATTAATTATACTATATTTTGGAAAAAAACTTAATTATAATTTAAACTTTTAAAGTATCAATTATTTTGAGATAGAGAAAGATGATAAAACTCAGATATAGTTAGGTGTTGTTTGTACTGCTTCTTTTTTAAAATGGTTTTATTTCGATGCTTTGCATAGTAAAAATTTACATTAAAAGGTTATGCAAATTCTACCAAAATGGAGCTCCGTGAAAATAAGATTTGAACATACAAACATATAAGAATGAAGTAGTTTAATTGAATTTTCTTTCCTTTCCACCAATAACAATCTACAACAAATAATTCTATAGTTTTCTCAAATACAACTCAAGATCAAGTTTATAATTTACAACCACAAAAATAAATGAGTCAAAATTAAACAATCCTTTAAGAAAATAATTAATTTTTAATTTTCAATTAAACATATTTTAAATTACACATATTTTCTTCATCAAGTCTCTGTTATGTTTTTCAACACAAAAATAAAAAATTAGTGTCCATTCAAGATACTAAATTAAAAATTAAGGTAACTTCTTAAATCATTTAGTGACCTTTAAAAAAATTAAATTAAACATTAAGGTGATTTTTTAAAGCATTTAATAACATTTCAGGACACTAAATTAAGAAAATTATTTAAGTAACTGTTCGAGGCATACTATAAAATACAAGTTAAATGGAAAATTTTAATAGGTAATGAATGGACACGAAAAGCTGAGAGGTCTGACAATAAATGATAAAATGGACTCTTAGAGATAGGAAAGAAGACAAAACACAATGTTGTGACTAATAGCTTCTTATCTCTTGGCTAAAAAAATTTAATAAATTTTATGAACTCTTATTAGCGAGTGTTTTTGGATTATATGTCATCTCTCTTAGTAATGATATTATATTTCCTTCAATGAATGCGACAAAAGTAGCAATTAAATGGGTTGAAATAATTTCTTGAGTATAAAAAATTATTAATTAAATAAATCAATATTACTTTTACGGTCGTATGCTTTTACGGTCTTGGACCAAAATTGAAATAAGACCTATTCATACAAATTAAAAAGGAAAATTGAAATGATCCTAAAATTAAACTCATAAAAAAAATTTCGTAGTGAAATATTTTTCGTATAAAAATTCACAAAATTCTCGTCATTATTACTATGCTGTGCTTTAAAAAAAGTATATATATAATCTAGAGTGTGATCAATTTGGTTTAAGAATAATCCACTTAATGCAATTTCTATAAAAGACACATGTGATCTTAAACCAAATTCATCTGCAACTGTTGATCAATAATACGGGTAAGTTTGTTTAAGTAAGGAAAACAGAGAATTATATTTGGGCTAGTTGGGTTGAATTTAGAACCTTTTCTATTTGGAGCTAACCCATTCAAGATCCATTTAGTTGAGATTGTTAAAATAAACTCATTAAAATGTTTCTGTTCTGTTTAACATATACCAAAAAAACACAACCCTACGAATTTTCAAAGAACAACCAAACATCATTAACCCTGGTACTATTTTAAACACAATTTGTACCACAAAAAAGCCTTTAGTTAACGTTCATAAATCCCACCAAGAAAATATCATGAATCCTACCATAATGTGAATCAAATACAAGTTCACGTCACATTCGACAACCATTTGATTTGCTCACAAAATTAACATCGAATGACATAGCTTTGACTAGTAGAATTAGTTTGTTGTAGGTGAAGAGTGTGAATGAGAAAGAGAGAGACCAATCAATTTCAAAACTTTGGCTATCAAGTGTTAGGTTCAATTTTTATTTTTATTTTTCAACTAATGAACTAACTAAACTGTCCCTTGTCTATTTCAAACAACCCAAAAAACTAAACCAATTTGGTTGGTTTGAATATTTTGGAAATTCATCACGTTCACGTAATTCAATGAACACATACACATTTTACCAACATCTTGTTCTATTGTCCAAGATATTCAATAAGTAACTTAGTATTCTACATATAGGTGTGACTTAGGTCAATTTTTGTGAGTTTGTCCGTTTCAATTCTTGGAGTTGATCAATGAACATAATCCATGAAAACAGGGACTCTGTTCTGCACAAAACCAGAGCATTGTTATTTGAGCTGATAATGACCCAAATTTCTTAAACCATTATTTATAGAACAGGCGTGGTCTCAATGCTACTCTACACCCTAAATTCACCCTTAAAATAAGAAACCAATTGCATTTTCCATGCCACACCCAACACCCCGTTCCAGGGACCCACCCCAAATTGCATTTTTTTTTTTTTTGCTACAGAGTTATTTTGACCTTTTATTCCAATCCAAAACCCTAATCCATCCCAAATCTTCCAAACCAAACAAGGATCTTTCAAGCATTGATGAATAACTATTTTCCAAACATTACATCAAATTTTGACTTCACATCAAACAACAAACATGAAACTTTAATATTATTTAAGAAGGCCCCACCACACCACAGCAGCGAACAATTCCCTGTGGACTAAGAAAACAGAACACAGATAAATAAATGCTGACTAAATTGTTCTAAAAGCATAGAGAGGATTATAACTTTACATGCGTATGAAAATTATAAAATATAATAAACGCGTAATCATAATTTTTTAAACCTATACTTAAAACACGTTCCTTAAATATTATTACTGTAAATAAAATAAAAACGTAAATTACTGTCATGAATTACTTTTTAAATCACTTTTTTTCACCTAGGTTAAATATGATTTTAGTCCCTTAATTTTTAATAAATTTTGGAATTAGTTCATTTTAAAACTTTAGATCAAGTTAGTCCTTCATCTTTCAAAATACGTAAATTTAATTTTTTTAATCAAATTTTGTTAAGTTTAATTGACATTTCAAACGTGTTTCATAATAGTATTTGACTTAACATTAAAGTAAAAATGTGTCAAACAATATAAACAACTCAAACACACAATCCTCATGATCCTGAAATACATATAAAACATCAAATAAACATAACAAAATTTGATTAAAAGAACTAAATCCACGTATTTCGAAAGATGAATAACTAAATTAGTCTAAAGTTTCAAAATAAACTAACTCCAAAATTCACTGAAAGTTAAAGACCAAAACATATTTAACCCATAAAAATACTATCAAGCTTATTACGTTCATAAAACCATGCAAAGTACACAAATTTTGTATTAAAAAAAAAATAATAATTTATATTACTTTTCTATGTATACCTTTCAAGACCATGTCATTTTCTTATTTTCTTATTTTCATGAATATATATATATATAACCTGGAAAGTATATTTCCTGCTTTATTTCATTCTCATAGTAAAGGTCTAGGAAAGTGGTATCTATCCAATGGAAATAATATATTAGAAGTTTATTTATGATAACATTATAAAATTGATTTTATTTAAAATATCTAAAAACTGTAAAGTATTCCTAAATAATAAAACAATGACGTTTTAAGTTGTAATATATTTTAGAAATATGATCCGCGAAAGAGAAAAGGAAACTTGTTTATTAAGGTATCCGAAAGCGTGGTTATAAGATGCCTAGGAAGTGTAGAGACTAAAAAGTATGTGTGGGAAAAGAATGGTTTGAGAAATAGTGAAAGAAAGCTATATAATTTAACTAGACAATTGCAGTTTACACGAAGTGTGTGTTTAGTGTTTGAGATGGGAAAAGGTTAAGTAACACTAAAAACTGAAAACCTCCTAACTAATGTAGGTCATCCAAACAAAAACAAAAGATGATGAGTCAAAGTGGTACAAAACATTGGAGACCCACCAGATCCCTTCTTCTAATCACCATATCCTACATCCACACCTCACTGTTTCTCGTTTTCGGCTACACACCTAACCCTACAAGTACCTCCATTCCATTAAATTAATTCTTATTCACAATCAGTGGTGAAAACCATCAAAGCCCCGGTGCGGAATGGAAGCAGCCGAACCCCACGGGCCCATGCCCATGGGCCGGCTGTGGGCATGGGCCTGGCCCATCGGATGATGACGCGCGGCGGCATCAACGGCGGACGACGGCACAGCCACCCGCTCGCAAGAAGGGCACATGGTGAGTGTGGTGGGAGGAGTCATTTGCATGTAAAACTGAGGGGAGAGTTTCAGTGCTCTAAGCTCCTGAACTTCCTTCTGCAACCTTCTATTTTCCTCCGTCAGATTCTCGCAACACCTTTTCAACACCTCGCAGTCCACCTCGGTTTGCTTCAGCTTAGTCCTGGGATTTATTTCACACGTTTAATAAAACTAAAACTTTGTATTAAACCCAGTTATTTATTTCGTGTGTGTTATAATTTTTAAACTCACCTTGCTCTTCGGTTCTGGAACCACACCTCAACTTGTCTTGGTAGAAGGCCTAGCTGTTTTGCCAGTGCCAGCTTTTGCTTCTGCCAGAACATTAGATTAATTAACGTTAGCAATTTTAGTTTAGTACTTCCAAAAACGTGATAACTGATTTTAAGGTGGTTTTCCGTTAGGCTTACCGGGTTGAGGGTATTGTGCTCTTTGAAACTTTCTTCCAGAATAGCCGATTGGTCTTTGGAGAGTCTGAGTTTTTTCCTTGAGGTTTCGCCGTCTTCTTCGTCGCTGATTCCGCGGGAACAGGCTCTGTTCATGTCGTGTTCTTCACCGTTGGGTTCTCGCTCGCTTCGCTTTCCGCTCACGCTCGAAACGGTGCTGTTCGGAGACGAAACTCCCGCTTCCTCTTCCATGTCCACGCCCGAGGGTAACCGATTCACGTCGATTCCGCGCAGGAACGATCGGGTTTCGCCTCTGCATGTGTCCGAGTTTCGATCTGGATGCAAACAAAAAGTCATTTAAATTAGAGGGTCATGCATATCGGGACAAAAAGTGAAGGGCGACAATAATATTTCTCTCCCCGGAGCAAAAAAAAAAAAAAAAAAAGACCCAGTAAGCCGGATCAAAGTGAACGAAGAAGTGGCGGAGAGAAAGGAAATAAAGAGATAAACTTGAACAGATCTGGAACATTATTTGCATGCAAATAAAATGAAAAAAAAAAGTATTATTTATTTATTGGGAAAGTGGAGGAATTTGAGGACATACCGAAAGCGTCGTTCCAAGAGGGTTTAAAAGGATTTGAAGGTGAAGGTGAAGGGGAAGATGAATGAGTAGAGGAGGAGATGAGAGTAAGATGTTGAGGATTGGGTATATTGTGACGGAAGTTGAGGCTTAGACTCAAACCCAGATCTTCCTTTTGAACCATCATCTCTGGTTTTATAAAATTGAGGTTCTGGTTATGGAGAGAGTGAGATTGAGAGAGAAAAAGAGAGAGAGCGTAAGAAGGAGACGATGAAAAGCAGGGGAGTTGTGTGTGGAGTGGAAAGGGGGGCCGTGTGGGTTGAGATTATATAGAAAAGAGAGAGAATGGGTGGGAGTAGTGTGTAAGTTCAATGATGACTTTATGTCAGCAAGGCCAGTTATCTCAATCATCACATTTGCCCCCAAAATAATAATACTCTCTCTCTCTCTCTCTCTTCCCCCTCTTTATTCTTTACCTTTGACCATCTGGTAAATAAATAAACTCCACTTTATTATACTTTACTTTCACACCCTCATCTTTTTGGATAACTTTCACGCCATCTTTGCTGGATAACTCCCACTCCACAACACCACAACTAATTCCATTGACCGCTGAATAATACCATTTTCTTTTACTGTGCCTCATGAAACCTTTTCAAATTTGAATTCCTCACACTAACGAACGAGGCATGAAGCAGAGGGGGATAGATGATTTGTGATAAGACGATAACTATATACATCACATCATTGTTCATGTCACATTTTTTTGGTTATGGAATTAACATGTGCGATGTTATAAAAGTAATAAATGAATTGATAATGTTATGATTAGCGAGGTAAAAAGGAAAATAAATAAATGGAGTTAGGTTTAGGTAGGATAGAGTGTGGGGTGGCAAATCGCAAGAAATCTTTCGCATTAAACAGGGTGGGGCAGGTGGCACCTGAAGATTTGGGCCAGGAGTGAATCAGTTCCTACATCAACGGCTGAGGTAAAATGTCAGATATAGGAACAGGCATGATGAGCATCGTCCCTGGACATCCATCAAAATCAGCACAGCCAATGGTCATGATTGGAACCAAACAGATAACCTTTTCATTATATTTGTGTTGTCCCTCGGTGGGTCCCCATTATCCCTTATCCTACGCGACACACAAATCTCCACCCATGCGATCACCACGAGGGTCTTCCCCCCAGCCAACAACGTCGCTTTCCTTAACTTTTTCTTTTCTTCTATCACACTGTGCCCTGTCACTCTTTCAAATTTAAATTTAAATCTCTTTCTTCCTCTTCCTTCCTCCACCGCGCTTCAAATTAATGAGTTAGGTTCCAAGAACCACCGTGCTGTTCTTCTTTTCGTTTTGAGAGAGTTAGGTTCCACGATACTTATTTTTGCAGGCATTAGTTTTGGACATTTGGCGTATCCAATCATGGGAGTGGTGAAATACGAGATTTCAATTTTTATTATTAATGTTCCTATCAAGTTAAGAAAGTGAAGAAACAGTGAGAGGGGGGACAAGTGCGATTGGTATTCACGTGGACCGACGATGAAGCAAGCGTGGAAGAAAAAACCTGCCCCCAACTCACACTCACATGAACCAACATGCCTCTGCACTACACGTGCCACAATACCTTACGTCTTCTTTTAACCATTTTTACTATTATATTATATTATTCCTTTTCACACCTTTACATATATATATATATATATATATATATATATATATATATATATATATATATATATATATATATATATATATTTTTATATATATATATTTTTAAATATATTTATTCAACCTTTCTTCAACACTTCCTAAACATGCAATATGTCACCTTTCAACACCAATATGCATTTGCTAAAGTAATGCCATATAAGCAATTTCCCATATAAAGACTTTCTTATGCCGATCACATACATCAATCTCATAAATTGAAAATAAAAAACTCAAATTTTACATGGTTGTAAATAAGCACATGTAACTCTCATCAGGTTTAATTAACTTTCAAAATGACGTAGATGGTTGAGGATGCAATAACAGGATTTACACATTCTTCAACCTCTTTAAACAAATTGTTTGTTCTAAAAGCAACACATCATGTGTCAACAAAATCAATTTAAAATTTAGCAGGAGTCTTTTTCATAAAACATTTCTTATACAAATGTTCAAAATTTTATGTTAGAAGTTTTATATCGACTAAAAATAAAATTAATTTACAATTTATATAAATGGATTAAAATTTCGTTTTACAAATTTATTTTTTTAAGATTGAATTAGACTTGAAATTCAATTCTTATCACCAAATTTTAATTTGTGAGTTTTTATGAGTTAGCATATATCCCAATCCCGTTGTGAGCAATTATTGAAAATGTGAGTAGTAATTGTGTATTTGGCATGGTTGATGAATATATAGAATTGAGTTTGCAACTTAGAAGGAAGACCCTCCTCCACGGGAACCGGAAAACCTTTCCCACCCAATCACCCAATAATTCAAAACGGCTCATCTATCACAAACTTTCTACCACCATGTTGCATTTTAAGGAATTAACAAAACTAGAAACACTCTACTCATTACAAATTTTAACAAACATTTCACTCCAACAAATAACATTTACAAACGTGTTTTATACTTCCTTCCCATCTATATATATTTCACCTATCCTTTTTTGACAAAAAGAATATCAACTTCATTTGAGTGATAGCAAAAGGGAAAAATAGATGAAGGACATTGATTGTAACGACAGAGACTACTACCTTACTAACTTATCTCACTTTAAAATCGGAAAGAAGGTGTAAGATCCTCCTACACTCACAATTTTGGAATCATAGATTAAAATATGTGCGATAGACACAACCGAAACCTAACTATTTGATTGAAGTGGAAAAGTTGAAATAACGTAGTAGAATGAAGGTGATGGTAATAAAGGAAAGAAAGAAGGAAAGCGTGGATAATGATTAATGAGGAGATTAGGGGTAGAGTATTAATTATTTATTCTTTAATTAGTGAATGGCATGAGAGACAAAGATGTCGGGTGATGATTAAGAGTGTCCCCACGAGTGCGTGGTAGGTGTCCCACGTGTTCCCTGGCATTGGGCTGGGTCTTTCCACACACCCCAATAATGGATCTCCCCCTAACTTCTTAAATCATAACCCTCCTTAACGTAACACCCACTACCCGACAACACCCATCATCTTTCTCTTACATCAAATCCACCACAATTCTCAACTCTCCACTATATTACATTACCACTTTCCTCTTCTCTAATTTCCAACTACATTCTTTTAACTCACCATTTATATTTTACAATCCAATTTAATATACTTTGCACGGCTTACTTTAACAGATTTGATGAGTAAGTCATATATATGTAGTACTATTTGTTCTTTTTTTTTTTCTTCTGAAAACTAATTCAACCAGAATCAGTAATATCTTTGCCATGTGATATGCACGTGAATTTAGGTAGCTTTCCACTTCCTTTTCGAGTTTTGTCCCGTTTTCCCTGTCATAACTGGTTCTCGGTAAAACAAATATATCTTACTCTATTGCTCGAAAAAGGTAAACGTATCAAAAATATTCCAAAGCCAAAAGCTTTATTATATAACTCAGATGTTTTCTTTATAGCTTGTTTAAAAAAAATAAAATAGGACGTCTCGTTTGAGACAGCGAAATTAAAAAAGGAAGCTTTATTGCTTCCAAAAATAGGAATAGTTTAATCTGTCTTGAACTTCTTTTTACCGGAATATTTTTGCTATTTGTTTATTTATTTTATGAAAAAAAGAAAATGTTTTGGGGTGAAATAGGTGGTCTTGTCACAATGCACCCAATAATTGGAAGTGTCGATCGCAGAAGGCCGAGTTTTCTTCCTTGGGTCCGTACAGCGTTCCATCACATGTGATTCGCACGTGAATTCCGGACCCTGATGTTTCACTCATTGCCATTTGCTATTTCAAGTCATGTCCAATGACCATGTTGCCCCTCTTTTTGGATTGCCTCCATCGTTCAATCATTGATGCCCCCATTCTTTCTCAATAATTTTACAACTTCATCTACATTACCAAGGCTACATTCAGTGGCAGAGGAATCACTATTTCTACAACAATAACTATTTCCACAACACAATAAATTATACTTTAAAAAACATGTATTAAGAAATTCTACAATATACAAACAAATATTTCAATAACTGATAATTTAATATCATTGGTTGCTTTTATAATCTTTTTATAATTTAAAATAAATAAGTTTTACCTATATATATAAAACTTGTATATATTAAAATGTTTCAGGTAACATCAATTATCTGATGAGAGAAACGCGATGCATCATCACTTAACTTCTTACCATCATGATGCTACTGCTAAGTTCCTTTGGTTTTTTTAAAGTTGAGATTATTAGTAGCTTTATGCACTCTAGATCATGCTTTTTGTTTCTGTACATTTTTTTTTTCTTTCCGAGTCTTGTGCGCTAAGTTGGCTTTTCAAATATCAGTACTTTTCTTTTGGTATAACCCTCAAACTACTTTTCATTCATATCCTTCACGATGCTACTACTTATTATTAGGTCTTCTAATCACATCTTTTTTACCGTTTAGTCCTTTCATGTTTCTTCAGACATGTGAAGCCCATGGTATCTTTCTTCAAAATCACAACTATTTTAACACACTCCTTTTTAAGGATTCAAATCCCACAAACGTAAAACATGCTACAAATATCAAATCTGTAAAGCCACAAATTTAACAACACAACAGTAAAAAAGTGGGTATGAAAACTAACGACGAGACCCAGTGGTGCATTTTTTTATTCTTATATTGAGGAAAATGAAAAAGGTTTGAAATTAAATGTTTTCCATCTTACTCTATTTCTATTTACATGACTTTCGGATGAAAAAGCTTCCTTAATATTAGAGCGACCTTGCTTAAGGATGTTTATAATAGTTTGTTTCACGTGGATTATTTTCAGTGCATATACTCAACATTCTTCCTATGTTATCAGGAAACTAAAAAAGGTTCCTTAAACGACAAATTAAATATTTCTAGATCTAATGTAACGTTATATCGCATTATATTTGTAATTTATCATATTTTAACATGTCAAAAAGCAAGAGAGAGAGAGAGATTTTAAATTAATTGCAAGCTGAATGGTACACCACCTTTAAGCCTTAGAACTCAAAAAGACTAAAAAGATCAATTTCTGAGCAATTTCATGTTGAGTGATACACAAGTCTTGAATCTTAAAGAATGATTATACTTTATGTTTAAATTTTAAACTAGTTTTTAGAATTTAAACTTTTAATCAGTAAAAATATTAATTCTTTTAGCAATTTTTCAATTTACTTATCATTATCATGAAAAATAATTATATAGAGGGGAGCTGTATATCTACCTACATTATAAAATCGGTACTTTAAAGTTTTATTCGTAGATAACTTATTCACTTATAGATGGACTACTTAAACGATTTTAATTAAACTAATAGACTATTTTAACGATTTTAAATAAACAAAATGATAAAGTATATATTATTCAACTTACTAAATGTTATGAACACGAATCACAAAATATTTTCAATCAAAATATGAATAAGGATGTGAAAAGTAGCGGAGTATAAAGTGGCGAATAGAAGTTCGATAAAGATGTCATGTGACAACTTTTTTTTTCTTTTTTTTTAATTTTGTTAGAAGGAGAAGATCGTGTTAATTACAACTTAAACGAATGAACTTTTGCGCATTATACATGCGTTGAAATTATAAGAAGAAGAAAAAAGAGAGAATAGAGAATGGAATGGTGGTGTTGGTAAACCAATTTTTTTGCTTAAACAAGAATAGAAATGTTTGGACACTGGATTAACTTTTAATTTGTAGATAAATAAAATCAATGATTGTAGGAATAAAATATCATAGGACTCAATTATATAGGTAGCACTAGTGCAGATTTGATAATTTACCTCGCCTTATAGGCCTCGGTTATGGCGGAACCGAAGCCTATAAGGAGGCGGTGGCAATTTTGCAATTTCAGCAACCTATATTGCTTCGGTTCTACAAACAACCGGTGCCGTAAGTGACTTTAGACCTCGGTTCCTTAAGAACCGAAGCCTATTAGGCAGCCCATAAATGAAAATTTTAAAATTGGCGCCTGCGAGAACACATTTGGCCTCGGTTGCTTTTCGATCGAGGCAATATTGGGCAGTTTTAGGCCTCGGTTGAAATAGAACCGAAGCCTATAACCCTGCCCAGAAACCCTAATTTTACAAATTTCATCAGCGCTGCAATTCACCCCTCTCTCTCACTTCCTCCCTCACCAATTCAGCCCCCACGACCTCCTCTCGTCTTCCACTCCCCTTCTCTTGGAAACCCACCACAACGCCTTAACTCTTCTCCCAAACCACACGTCGACGACGACACCGCCCTCTGTGACGGCCACCTCCACAACCACAAGCTCAAGAATGCGACTCTTGACACTGCCCTCTGCGACGACCACCTCCACAACCACAAGCTCAAGAATGCAACTCTCAACGCCGCCCTCTCCACAACCCCGTCCAGGCCGCTCTCGTCGCCTTCGTCGCCGCGGGCGGGGGAACTACCACGACATTGTGGATGCCATTTTGGTGGAGAAGGAAGACGCCGCCGTTAAACAGGAGCAGACGACGAGGTTTGGGAGCGTGAAGATGAACTCTCGATGGTGATGGCAGCGTGAAAGCACGGTGGTGATGGTTCGATGGTGCTGCGGTGGTGGTTCGATGGGGTATTGTGCTGCGGTGGCTGCGCGTTGCAGAGAACATGGAGAAGTGGTGGTTGCTGGCAATGGTGGAACGTGAATGGTTGGTGCGCGAGGAAGCTTCGTGGAGGCTGCTAATTTTATTTTTTTAAAAAAAAATATTGAATCTATGGCTTCGGTCTCTCTGCAACCGAGGCATAAAAGAGATATATGGCTTTGGGTAATGACCGAGGCCAAAAGAGATGTCTTTTGGCCTCGCTTTAATATGCCTCGGTTCTTAAACCGAAGCAGAATCTCAAAAATAACCGGAGTCAAAAGGGGGTACTGCACTAGTGTAGGCAGGATGTACATCCAAAAATATGTATTATCTTCATCTATACTTAAACTTTATTCCATTAGGTTTTCTTGCAAAATCTAAAATGTTCCTTTGTTAGGTTATATAGTTATTCACAAATGCTAAAAAATTTCTTTTTTTAATTGCCCATTTGTATTATGGTTGATATATTTGTTTTTACACTTTTATTTTTCACTATTTTCCTTTTTATCTGTGTAGAGAAATGTTGGAATTATTTAATATAATTTAAAAAATAAATAATTAAATGAAAATTGATTATAGATTATTTTTGTTTAAATCATATTGATGACAATTGATTCTTATATCTCTCTTTTCTATCTATAAATACCACATATATGCATAAGAAAATACACAACATATACATCAATTGAAAAAAAGTGTTTTTCGATCTTCTACTTTGAATTTTCTTTTGAGACATTGTATTCATAAGGTTTCACACAAGTTACAAAAAATGTTTTTTAGACTTTTTCTCTGTATTGTCTTTTACGACATTAATGTTCATAAGATTTTAGAAATTATTCGATGCATTCGATCGATCTGACGAATTGTTTTATCTTAAGAAATAGGCGTATAATATTATGTATTGCCTTATGCAGTTGAAGTGTTTTCTATCTAAGGACAGCGTGATACGTGCTTCAACCTAGACTACTACTCTTTACTTCATTTAGAATTTTGTTGTATATTTATTATTATTATTATTTGTTGTTTAACTTTATAAATATTTTATTTTGATATCTCTGTCTTAATCTTATTGTTATGTAATTATTATTATTCATTTCTTTTAATATTTTGCTGACAAAAAAACACTCACATATATGTATTACCAATCATACAATTTTATAAGAGTTTCATCCTAATGGCATGTTCATATTAAGTAACATGTTAATGAGTCATATTAAGAGTCATCTCAACATGTCTTTTTCTTCCTTCTGACATGGATTTATCATTGGTACCGATACCATGATTGATTGTCTCACAAAAAAAATGTCTTCCACCTAAGGTGTTTACTTGTCGACAATGAGAGAGAACTATGTTTTTCTCACCAATTAAACAAACTATAATATTATA
>Ga0209589_1002729_pt1 | contig 30770 bp, 17 predicted proteins | sample CowpeawhiteBW_FD_187525 | JGI IMG/M metagenome (GOLD analysis project Ga0209589, IMG submission 187525) | Root nodule microbial communities of legume samples collected from California USA - Cow pea white BW (SPAdes) (version 2) | ecosystem: Host-associated > Plants > Roots > Nodule | place: USA...
TATATATATATATATATATATATATATATATATATATATATATATATATATATATATATATATTTTTTTTTTTAAGAATCATGTTTGGTTTTTAACCGATGAGGTTATAAGAATAAAGTTCCCATCATTCTCTTAAATTTTATTTATAACCATCTGTGCACATTCTTTAAAACGAACACAATTTTTTTTTTATAATCTATCGTCGTGAATCAGCGGATTGGAATGATCCTTTCATACGAAGATAGCCTTAGGGTTATGATATTGGCAGAACTCTTTCACATGGCTTAAAATCCAAGATTACTATCAACTTAAATAAGTTTTACTTTTTTAATCTTTCAAAATGTTTTTTTAAGACTAGAATCGTGATAAAACTCTATGTTTTAAAACAGATAATATTTTTTTAACGTGATCATTAATTTTACTGATATTATCTTCATCAAAAATTGATTTAAATGACAAACCTCTATTCTCTTAATCCTTGCAAAACAAACAATATAAAAAATATACTGTGATTTTAATGAACTTGAACTCGAAACAAAAATAATCTTAATTTCTAATATTTAATAATAGTTTATTTCATACAACTTTTAATATTATCATCAATATACCAAAATAAAAATGCTTATTCTACATTTATTCAAAGATTATAAAAAATGTTTTTAATAGAGCTGTCAAAATGAGTCACCAAGTCCCACTCGATTCCATGAATTGGTCATTTAGTGAGTCAATCTAACCTTTTTCATTTATTAGTAAACTCAAGAAATTTGAGTCTTGTCTGACCTACCACAAGTTGATTGATGGGTTAAACGAGTTGAGTCATTAAATTAAACAAATATTAAAACTTTTTTTTCAATCTAAGATGCTTTTTTAATATGTAACCAAAATCCAAAAAGTTCATATTTATTTTAGAATTTTTTTTCATTTTAGACAATAAATAAATCATTTATCCAAAAAGATAAATCATAATTCTAAATAAAAGTTGGAAGAGAAATTCAGAAACCTTAGACTATACCTTAACCTTAGGAAAAGAAAATGACTAATGAGAGACAAAGGTAGAGAGAGAAGGAACTCTCGTAATCGTGAGTCTCTCTTCCCAAAATTTTGTAAAAAAAAAGGTTGATTGTGTTTTAAATTGAATTGTTAAGTTAATAGTGAGATGAGTTTTTCTTTTATATCCATGTTGAGTTCTATTTTTTAGAAAAAAAAAACAAATGAATTAAAGAAAAGAGGGTACTTGGGATGTTCTAACCTTTTACAAATATATAAATGATACTATCATGCATGACCTATATATATTCCTATACTACCAGCATTTGTGATAGAAGTTCAAGAACACCTATTTGGGAGAGATCTGGATACAAATAGTTATATCACCACCAAGATCAGATTACTATTTAAAAACAATACTATGACATCTTACATCCTTAGTTGCTCTTGTGCATGAGGTTACTTGAGTTGATACAAAGTTGAATAAGAATCAAAAGCTACCAGACACCATATACAAACTTCCTCCTAGATTGATAATATGATGAATGCTTTTTAGTCTTTTTGCTCTCTGTGTATTAGGAACGATAAAACAAGTCAGTCCGGCCTATTTTGGCCTGTAACTATAAAACAGGTTAAAAAAAAAAAAAGCAACCCACCCTATCACAAGATGGGCCAACAAGCTAGCCTGCCACTTTTTTATTTTTTATTTTTTTTAAATTTGTTTATATATACTTATAAATGAACATTTAAAGTATATTTAATCATAAAAAAAATTAATTTATAAATTAATATTTTAATTGGATAAATTAAATTTTTTATTACATTTACATATTAAATTACTCTATTATAACTAATAACTATAATTAGTTTGTAATGGTTAATGATTTAAATTATAATGTTATTACATATTTATATCTTTACAAAAATATAATATAAAAATTTAATTTTTTTAATTTTTTTAATTAAAAAAAGAAAACAGACTAGCGGATTCGGAATGGCTGACCCGCCAGTTTGACTAACTAGGTGGGCTGAGCCAAAATGAGCTAACGGATTGAAAATGGAGTCTAGATTCTCTATTGGTTTTTATAATTATGTTATTTATTGAGCATTAAAAATACATTGTATTGACATTTTAAATATCTTTTTAATATATTTTAAAACGTAAAAATTAATGATAATTAATCCGTATATTATGAAGACACAATAAAGAAACAACACAGCAAAAATCCAAATTCTTGAAAATGTCAACCCAACCCACCCTGATTTAGTGGGCTGATGAATGACCCATTGGATATGACACACGTTGTCACCCATACTTTGTATCCCTCGTTGTACCCTCACAATAGTACCCCCAACCTTGATTGTTCTTGTTTGATGTCTTTATTGGCGAGCCATCTTAACTCACCACGAGATCAATTTCACTGTTCTGGGTGCATATTTTTATCCTGTTAAAATGCAATTATTTTAATCTAGTCCAGTTTAAACTCTTTATGAAGCGGATTGGATAACAAATTTTAACTTATTTAAAACAACTATAGCTTTCCAATATGTTCTGTTTCCAGGAGTGTTGCATTCCTAGTGTGCCCAGCGTAAATATTCTTCCGGTAATTATATATATGTCATTGCCTATTACAACCTTTTGAAGGTTTTAAAAGTGTCTTTTAATTTTACTATTTTTCTCCTATAAGATATAAAAGGCTTGATTTAAATTCAACTTTTTATAATTTTGAATTTTTTTTTAATTGTGATCCTTATAAAATTTCAATATACTCAGTCTTTTTATTTGTTTAAAATCAAGAACCTTTAATTTATTATTAGTATATTATAAAATTGGTAACAAAAAAAAAATTAACTTATCAATCAAGATAATTACAATTACAATTATTAATATTTTACCTGAATAAGTGATTGAAATCACTATCACACAAACAAATATGTTACAGTTAAATTTTATAAAAAATAAAAAATTATCATTTTCGAAATTATAAAAAAGAAGAGTGTAGTGTCTTTAAGCACAAAGGCCTAATCTTCTACTACAGTCATCTTAGCACCTTAAATGCATACACATGTTCTTGAAAGAGATGTAACTGTTAGTGGCACTAATTTGATTAAAAAATGGCAAAATCGTGTGAATATATGTTAATGGAATTGAATTCTTTACTGAGTTTGTGGTACTCTTTTTCTACTAATTCTTCAAAATATACTAATAAACATTAATTTTAATATTTTAAAATATATTTATTTTATTATCAATATCAATATATTTTAAAAATTAAATAAAAATAATAATACTAAAAACTCAATAAATAATATAGACTCGTGTTAATGAGGACACATAATTAATGAGAATTTAAGAGAAAGAGATTTGATGCATTGAGTTGGTGCAAGCATACGTAAAAGACAAGTTACAATAAATCCATGACAGTTAAAATGTTTGCTACTGTCATTCTTTCTCATAAGGGAAACCTTCGCTAAATGCATTATATAACATTTTCGTATTAAATTTGGAGGTTATTTGTCACATTCACTCATAACATTTTATATAAAAAACAACAAACATAATTATTCTTCTTTTAGAATTATATTTCCTTTTGCTGCTAAATTCAGAAGCTATATATGAGTTTGCGATTGTGTCAATCTCGTAAATTAATTGGTTAATTAGAACCACACAACCGAGACTAAACCTAGAAGACAGAGATTGAAAAAAATCTCTTTCTATTTAAGGAAGAACTAGAAGAAATAAAAAATTTTAAATAAATTACCATGAACTTGGGCTTTTGTAATTGAAAGTGATATTCTAATATTTTATATAACTAATAACTCATCTGTATTGAATACCAATGAACCAAAAGAATGGAGACACAAATTTAATTAAGAAAATGAGAATGTCAGTGCTTTATTTTCCTTCTTTTGGAACATACTTCTCTCTCAAAATCAGTATTTCGTACGAGAAGAAATTACAAGAATTTTTTATTTCTGTGAGAATCTTTCATATTTCAAGTAAGTGTGCATGTTTATTTGACTACAGTAATTATCTACTCCCTTTTTCAATATCACAATAATAGGTGCATGTTTATGGAAGATGTGTACCATTTCTGTAACTACCATTTTAAATTATAATCATTATATAACAAAATAAAAGATAAAAAATATATAATTAAAGTAAAAATTAGAATTAATATATCTTCAAAACTTTAGTCTTTTTAACTAAATTTGTTAAATTTAAGTGCGTTTTTCATCTAATATTGAAGTATAAATGTATCAATGTATCAAAAGGTATAAATGAATCAAATATTATCGTGAAACGTGTTTGAAACGTCAAATAAGTTTAATAAAATTTAGTTAAAAAAATTAAATTTATACATTTTTATAGTTGAGAGTTAAATTAAACTAAAATCTCAAAAAAATAACTAATTCCAAATTTTACACACATACCTAATATTTTTTCTTCCATTCTTTTAGATAGAAACTTCTTGAAATATATGCATAAATTAACAAAGAGATGTCAATTAAAGTTATAAAAAGCAATTGTTACAACTGTTTCTTTTATAACCTTGTGCACATATTATAGAATTTTGAAAGCGTTGTTAGTTAAGTAGAGGTTGCATTAGGGTTACCACGTTGCAAGGATTTGGTTAGGATTTTCACATTGCAGGGCTTGGGCTACTATAATTATAAAACTAAGATTTTGATTTTCTGAGTTTGCTCAGTTATACAATTCAACATGTACTCTTATAAGAGTTGTGAAATAATCCATTTTCCTAAAATTTTCCATTTTTTTCCTCCCGCCAAAATCTCTATTTTTTGTAAAATTCGAAATATTAATTATCATGACTTTGCAAGCCAACTAATGGATACATTATTTGGACACTTCACTATTAGCCATCATATTAATTGTTTTCACCTTATCCTCCCAAAATCTGCAATTAAATGATATTAATAAACTTTAATAAAATGTTTCCATTCACAAGACTTAAACTTAAGAACTTGCTCAAAAAAACCAATTCCAAAAGGATCAACACTTGTTAATAAAAACAATTTAATTCACAAAATGAATGACAATTTGTTCCAACTATACAATTTTCTGAAGCTAAATCTGATTGGCTACAAAATTGATTGATGATACCCTGCCTCAATGGCCATGAATGTTCATCAGGTTCAAATCCAGTAGTTTGGTCCTTTTTCTACCTCAATTAAACAAATAAAGAGGCAGCATCAGGATTTCAACCTCAATCAAAGGAAGAATAATGCCTAGTATTTAGCTAATTGCAATGTGTTTAATCTCATCTCTACCAACAGTCAGGAAGACACGAATACAATAACAAACCATTTACCAAAATACTGTTATGTTTTAAATTCTCTGCGTCCACTGTAATTCGTCTTTCCTTTCGGGTTTTGATTTTAATCTCTTTTTTAGCCTTCTCTTCAAGTATTCCTTCCATAATTAGAAATCATCGTTTTCTTATACTAAGCTACTTCTTACCCCTTTTCTTTGGAGTTTGCTATATCAGCTGATGCCTCTGCTTTTTTGTTTCTGTTTTTTTCCTCCCCCTGTGAAATTCTTTACTTCTTTTGATTTAACTTTTTTTTCATTAACAAACCGTTTTCTTTTAGCACTTTTAGTTTTTGTTTCCCTCTCGATGCTATCCTCACCCATCTTCATTTCCTCGACACTCTTAGCACCGAAAACCTACACAATACATCAAAGTAAACAAGTCAATTGGAAAAATGGCCAATTATGCAAAGTTAATCACAGGAAGAGAAAAAAAGACATTCAGTGTTTTATACCTCTTTCCCTTGCTCTGAAAATTCTTTACTTTTTTTTCTCCTTTTATTTTTCTTCAATAGTCCCTTCTCTGCAAGCATTTTCAGTTTCTGGTTTTTCCGCTCTTTAGCTTTCTCCTCAAAGCCATCATCTATCATTCTCATTTCTGCTACATTCTTAGCACTGAAAACCTACAATACATCACATCACAGAATTAACAAGTCAAATAGAAATTTAGAACAAAAAAAAAAACTTTACATAGCACGTAATTGAAAAGGAAGAAATTATTTAGACACAGAAAAGGAAACAAATTAAATATATAATTCAATAGCTAGAACAAAAAATTGTCCAACAAAAGCATACCTTTTTCATGAGAGAAAGCGCCTCACTTTCTTTGTATTCAATCATTTCAAGTTGTTTCTCAATAAGCGCTTCTATTTCATGAATAAGTTCAACATCATTCTGAAAATGTGAAATGTCAAACAATAAGGAAACCTTTGCAATAAAAATATCAGAATCCTAAAATGATTTCATTTATATGAACATGAGTCACAATTGAAAAAACTTAGACACTTCCTCTGTAAAAACACAGCAAAACCACAGATCAACAAATATTTTCTGAATCTGTTTGAGTAATAACTCCACCCAATAGAATGGGATTATTTATATTCAGAGGCCAGACAAACCATGTCATCACACTTCAAAAATGACTATACATCAAGATATCCTAGACACCGCCATCCACAACACAAGCAGCAATTATCTAGAGTATGAACTCATTTTTCTAAGGTTTGCACAACACCCACAATCAAGTTTAAAAGTTCAGACATACATCGGTATGTCTGGGATACAGCTTGTACAGATTTAGATACTAACATAATTGCATTACATCAGGATCCATGCAGTTTAAAAGCACCTATGGCCCCCCTATAAATCTCAGTAACCAATTCACGTCAACTACAGCAGTATTATAGTTTAGTTGGTTAGGTTCATAATATCCCTGATATGGTAATGGTCACTGTTAGCATATCAACTCTTAATCACACGGATCAATTGACAAGTGTCAAATTTAGTGAAATAACACCGTTAATAACTTTCAGAGATGCAAAACTTTATCAATTTAACTGTTGAATTATATAACTGTCTATAGTAACATTGTTGATTTCAAGCTTCGACAAATGAGGAGGTTTGTGTCATGATGCCCATTTCCATGGCTCACTCAAAATGAATGACATGCTAATCCTAGGTTGTTACCCAGAGGTAACAAGTTATATCTGTCGAGTATAGTATTAAATGAGTTTAGTCGCCACATCAACACTCAAGTATGCTGTTGCATAAGCAACAGCCCACACAAATTTATTTAACAATTTTATTTCAAACAAAAATTCTTAGGTACAAATTCAATACTTGTAAACTTTGATTCAAATAACAAAGAAATTACAAGCTTTAATATTAAATATAAAATGAGCTAACCTGGGTAACAAGGCTCAAAGCCAGTCCCCCTCTACCTGCTCTTGCCGTTCGACCAACACGATGAATATAATCCCGTGGAAACCTGGAGATGAATAGTTGCAATATGCTAATTGAAATGCTTCAAATGTCTATGAAGAAGGTAAAGAAATTGGCATAAGAAAAGGTAACCTTGGAACATCATAGTTGATAACAAGGTCAACTGTAGGAATATCCAATCCACGACTGGCAACATCAGTTGCTAGCAGTACAGAAACCTTTCCTGATTTAAATTGATGAAGAGCTTCAAGCCTCTGAGTTTGTGATTTGAATGAATAAAGAGCTGCTGCTTCTTGATCAAGCACTTCCAGCATTAAACTTAAACGATGACAGTCTCTGAAATTTGGAAACATTTAGGAACATCTATAAAATATTTAAAAGAGAATGACAATAGTAGGGTAGGATACTTTTGTTATTTTACATATCATTGTGCTACTTAACTTTTAGAGATTCTATCATTTAGGATCTTATTCAAAGGGATTTTCTTTAGCCAAATACAGCAAGTTAATTGACCCTTTGATTAGGGTTAGAATTTCAGTACGCAATCTAACTTTAAGTATGAAAGGCATAAGTGCGTGAGAATTGTTTTATGACATCACATCAGGATACACAATATAAATTGAAGAACCTATTTACCTCCTTCATTATCTAATATCATATTTCAACATGAATAAAAGGTGAACACAATTGCTGCCAATTTTTAACTTGGGAAATCCGAATTCAGAAACAAAATAACCTTTCTATAAAGAAAACAAAAATATCCAACAGAGTCGATGAACTCGTATCTTCAGAGTCCTGTCAAATCGATGATGGCAGAACCATTGTTCATTCACATTGCAAACACCAGAGTACTACAAAGATTTGGTCACATTTAACAGTTCCAAATAAATGAAATAATGAAATGCATGTGAATCAGGTATGCCTCGTTATTCAACTAAAGATATGTCTATATATGCTATTCTAGGTGGAAAAAGAGGATAGCAACAAATGTCTAATAATTATATTTTGCACACATAAAGGCCTAAATTTAGCATATCTAGGTAGAAGAAAAACAGCTCGAATTGTCAACAAAAACCATGCTAAACATCAGTTGGTGTGAAAAGTTACACACCAAAAATGAAAGCAAAGCAAACAATTATATATACAAATTATAGGGGTCACTTTTCATGAATACCAGTTATAACAGGACAGCTCTAAGGCTTCTTTATAGCCAAACAAAAATTTCTGCAATCATCAATTTCCATCCTTGACCTCCATGCAATGTAATAGTAACTTGAGTATTATGGGATATCTAAGTCCCACATCAAGTAGTGTGGGATGTTCAAATGGATTTATTATGTGCTTGGTTCTCTAGCCCCTAAAAGCTAGCCTTTGAGAGTGGGTGGGTTCCTCTAGTGCTTGAGAACTTATCAAATGGTATTCAGAGCAGTAAATTAGAGAACTGTGGCTGTCATTTGTGGCAGAGTTTTAGAGCTTTCTTAATCAGAAATTGAACACATCACTTTCAAACAAAACTCGAAAAAAATGGAGCAACCCAAACATGATGAAGCACAACTAGAGCTAGGTATATGATTGAGCCTATCCATGTAAACCCACCCCAGCATTAAATAATATAGCCCACATCTCAAACGGTCTTAAACTTTAACAGATCGCACCGCCCCACAAACACCATGGGTTATAAGGGCTTACTCACACCTGCAAAAATATAATTAAAAATATTTTTCATAAATTCTTCAAACAATACTTCTACTTAGAGATTTAAGGGTACAAAACCATACAAAATTGTTAGTACTTTAAATATAGAAAGACCTGGACAGTAGGACCACTGGAAACATAGGACAATTCATTCTATGTGCAGTCTTGTACCATTCCAAAGCATGGAAATTCATTTGTTGTATTACCACATCACCTTTGAGATATGGAGATGGTGGGAGCAGTGGAAAACGAAAGTTGGATGAAAATAAGAGTGAAATAAGCAGTGTCATTATCGTTGTTGAACTTTCACTGGGAGGACATGAATGTAACCCTAACAATAACATTGGGAGGATATGAACGTAACCCTAATAATAATAAACTGAAAACTTAATGTGCTGGGCTGTACTGGGCTTCGTTTATACAGCATGCAGGTAACCGCAGAATCCTTGGGTAAAACCAATGTTTTATTTGGGGCATGTTGTTTCAGCTCCAAGGGTAGAAGCAGATACATAAAAGGACTCCATGGAATTAACCAGATGTTATCAGACATTTGTTAAAGATTAGGGAAATTAACCAGACCTTTGACTGATCTCTTGAAGAAGGAATCTCCAAATTGGTCTGCCACAGCTCAGGATGCCTTTGAATCCTTAAAGGCTGCCATGATAAGTTTACCCACAGTTGTTCCCAATTTCACAAATATTCGTAGAGGAATTGATACTTCACAAACCAAGGTTTGGGAGTTTTTTTCTTCAAAGGTGAACCACTACCACTTTAAAAAGAGCACAAGCTAAGTGAGTTTGAGTGGGAACTCATGGAACTCATAGTTGCAATCAAGAAATGGAGGCACTACTTAATGGGCATCTTATCATTTTCCCTGATCAAAGAAGTGTGAAAATCTCTTACTAACCGGCAGGTAGTTACCACAGACCAAATTCAAACGGACCTCCATACTTTTGGGCTTTCACCTTGAAATTCAAAATAATCCAGGTAGCAGTACCAAGGTAGAAGATGTTCTATCAAGGAAAATGAATTATGCTGCCATTTCACAAGTTCTATGTGAAGAATGGGAGGGATTACAAGAATTGAAATCTGATAAGGATCCAATAATCCATCTTGGATATGCATTGCCCAAGGGCTTTTTATTCCACCATAACAAATTAGTCCTACCCAAAAATTCAACCAGAATTTGTGTTATCTATATCGGATAACACAAATCATGTACAAAGTTATAATAGAAACCATAAAGGGTTATGGTGAAAAAAACATTGTGGTCAAAAAAGAAATATAATATCACCCCATATAATTTTAATGCAAAAGTATATGTCTAGAAATTCAAATAATAATAACATCGTATTAAAACACCACAAATTTAATATCGTTACGTTTGCATTAAAAGTATATGTGGTGGTATTATTTTCTAAACATTGAATTACTTTTGCATTGAATTTCTAGACATTTATTTTATGATTTGTTGAAATTTTAAGTTTTGAACATCAAATTTATGGTGTTTTGATATGATGTTATTATTATTTGAATTTTTAGACATAATATCATTAATTTTGCATTAAAATTATATGTGGTGGTATTCTATGAAGCCCGAACACGCCATATCAATGGCGTGTCCTATGTCTGACACATATCGGACACTAACACGCGTACATACTTGTATGACACACGTGTCAGTAAAGTGTCCAATTTGAAAGACATTTTTTTGTCTTTGACATGATTTTGACATGACTCCAACACAATGTTAATAACCACAAATATAATGGTTTTCTAAAAAACCCATAAACTTGTAAACTTATCACATAAGTATCTATTATGATTATAAAAATAAGAAAAAAATCTTATATGATCACTACTTTTTACTTTTTTGGATATTAGATAGATAGATTATATTCATTTGTGTTAGTTGACAATGTGTTAGTTGAAAATTTGAAACTAATATATATATATACATGTTGTGTCTTGTATCCTATGCTTCTTCAAAATAACCATATCTTCATGTATGTGTCTGTGTCGTGTCCGTATCCGGGCTTCATAGGTGGTATTATATTTCTTTTGACCGCAATGTTTATAAAGGATTGAGTTTCCAATAGTTTCTGTTATCGGGTACCGATAACATTGGTGGAGATACATACATTATCTATGTATGCACTTTTCTTTTCCTCACAACATCCTTTTTCAGCCAAGGATGTCGCTCTCATATTTATCAAAGGAGTTGTCAAACTACATTGATTTCCAATAACTATTGTCACTGATAGAGACCAAATCTTCCTTAGTCACTGATGAGCTGAATTATTTAGATAGGCAAGCACAAAACTAAAGTATTGTACTACATACCACGTCCAAGCTGACGGTCAAACTGAACAAGTCAATAGATTATTAAAATCCACAAAAATGATGGCAAAACTTGAGTGGTCAATTGGTGCTTATAAACATATTTACAATGTTTTTCAAGGGAGAATCTGACACCAGCCTAACTGGCTATCCTGGACAAGTTATAATACCTCATTCCATAGTTCACTGAAAATGTCTCCTTTGCAAATTCTATACAGTTGCAACCCTCTAGTATTATTCAAAGGAGATATATTCCCTCTAACATAGAAGATATTATTCAACTTCAAAATGAAAGAGATAATATACTTCAATAACTGGGAAAAAAAATCCCAAGCCTAAAAGAGGATGAAGTATTATACAATCAAGAAAAAGAGAAGTGGAGGAATAGAATTTAGTGTTCACGATTGGCTTTATCTTAAGGTTCAACCATACCTCCTGAAATCTTTAGCTAGTGAAAGGAATGAGACGTTATGTCCATGTTTCAACAATATCCTCCAAATAATTGGTTGAATTGCATACAGGCTAGGTTACTAGTGCAGGTGCACATCCATCATGCCTTTCATGTATGCCTATTGAAGAAAATATTAGCAGCAACATCAGTGCAACAACCTCTACCATCAGTACTAATAACACTGGAATAGGTGTTACAGTCCCAACCAGCAAATGTGTTAGCTGTAAGGTATGGAGACAAAGGAGCAGAAGAAGTCCTTGTTCACTGCGAGCATCTTCCTACTTGTGATTATCCGGGAACAATTTGCAGCCATCCATAACAATTTTCCTCATTTCCCCTTGAGGACAAGGCTAAAGCGTTGGGAGGGGGGGAGTATTGATAGAAATATTGTGATTAAGCAGGCTGTTTTAGGAGGAAGTAATTGGACTACAGCTTAATGGGCCCATTTAAGAGAAATTTTCTGCTATAAACCATAAATATGTTACTATAAAAGGGGTTTAATAGGATACTGTTGGGGAACTCCTGAGAATTAGAAAGTTGTAATGAGTGGACCAGACCTCCCGAAATATATACAACTTGCTATTCTCACAGGAAGACATTCCCTGTTAAACAATAAAGAATTATCTTCATTCTATCTTTGTCAATAGTTCTATCAATTGGGATCAGAGTTGTGAACAGTACCTAGTAAAGTGTAAAAGAGTGAAAGCTACTTATGTGCTACAATAGGAACTCGGGTATCATTGCGTTCCTAAGTCTCATTCTCATAAAGAAGTATGGGATGATCGGTAGAGTATTCAAGTATTTGGTTCTCCCCTTAATAGCTAGCTTTTGTGCGTAGATTCCTCGACTCCTTAAGTATTTATCATAATTCTACACCCCAAAGGGTAATTAAGCATGATGTGGAACACTTAACCAGATCTGCTATGTGTATCTTCTTTTATAATATGCAGTTACAACAATTTTTTTATACAAGTAAATGCATATCTAATATTTAATAAATCGCAACTTATTCAGAAAAGATAAACAATATATCAGTACATAAAAATAGAACCAAATACTAATTGTATCCATTATTTCACTATCATTGGTTTACACTTTATATATATAGAATAAACAGTAAGAACAAAAGCATCGAAGATATACATACAATAAAACTCTGGTTCACCCATCAACTATAAAACCTTTATTGAAAAATCAATAACGTTAAAATAATTGCCTCCATTTTCAGCTGTATGGAATGCATACTAGAGAAAGTAGAAATCCTGAGTTTGTCCAATATCTATTTTCTAAGTAGAAACACCAAAACCAATCTCAAGTCCTACCATTTGCCAAATAAATATAATTCCAAATTTTCATTGTCAAACTGCAACAACTTTTTTTTTCTTTGTAACTTCACAAATTTTAACTATTTACTGAATGTCATACACAAAGGCCATTGCACAGAACTATATCACCAGACCACAAACAGATTCAATTAGAGAACGGTTCACAACAATAAGCTTCAATTGTGTCCATCATAAACTGTCCACAAAAGTAAAAGAAATGCAATAACTAATACAGTCAAATTTTGTCATAATAAAATTAGAATGAGAATGTTTACAATTTTTACTTCATTGCAGGTGGGGACAGGGAAGTTAAACAAAAAATAACAGCCTAATAATTTATTGAAGAAAAGCGGTCAAAGGTAAAATTCTGATATTGGATATTTAGATATTAACAGTCAAGACAGGAACCAGCTAATGAAAACAAGAGCATCAATCAAATAAATTAGCAGGCGTGATTGTTTGATATATTAAGCTGAAACAGGCCACATTTTCCTATAGAACCACAAAAAAATATAGATGTGGACCTAGCAGAAAAATGAATAACAAACCATAATATAGAAAACAAAATTGGTAACAAAGAATCCAAACATACAATGTAGAAATATACCTGCATGTTGAGATAAACACGATGGCAGACCGAATTCCCATATCCTCCATTTTTGACAAGATATGCATCAAATATACATCTTTCACCTTTTTAGGGATGAATATCACCTGTTGCTTAAGTGATTCAACTGTTTTAAAACCTTCATATGCCTCGTAGACATACATCTTATCTTGGTAACGTTCTCGCAACTTTTGCAGAGTACTAGTAGTGGTCGCAGAAAAGAACAGATTTTGTCGAGTTTCAGGTAAGCACTGAAAGATAAATTTCAATTCCTCCTGAAAACAAGCATCCAGCACTCGATCTGCTTCATCCAAGACAAGAAACTGCAGAATCATAAGCCAAATATTAATTCATAGAATAATGAACAAATCATAGGTAAAAGAGTATACTTAAAATGCTTACCAAACCTGCTTTAAATCAGGTTACTCATTACCTTGTTTCAGGAGAAAACGAGAGGAATAATCAGGGTGTATGAACCCTAAATCCCTTTAATGAGTTCTAACACAAAGTTGTGCATGTTTCGATTAAAAGAAAGAGTAGAAACAAATGTTTCATTAAACGGTTCATATATTCGAACGCTCAATTTGCAATCCTAAAGCAAAAGTGCAGATAGTAAAACTTAGTTTAAATGTGGCCAAACGAGATTAATTTTGTTTCAAGTTTTGGTTTTAAAGCTACTTTTGGACCTACACATTGAAAACCAGACCAACACCAAACTGCTTATCTAAACGCGGCTCTAAATCGAATTACAAGCTCACTACCTTGGTTCTGGAGAAAACAGCAGAAATATCAGGGTTATCACGGAGCAAGACGTGGATTCTCCCAGGTGTAGCGATGACGAGGTGCGGCCTCGCAACCAAATCCTTCGCCTGCTTGAGCGCATCCATGCCGCCTACCACAACCGTGATGCGGAGGTGCACGGCTGAGCCCAGAGCGCGGAACTGCTCCGCGAGCTGGAACGCGAGTTCGCGCGTGGGCGTCACTACGAGTGCGAAAACGCCGAAGGGGTGCTCAGCGAGTCGATGCAAGATCGGAAGAGCGAAGGCCGCCGTTTTCCCGCTCCCAGTCTCGTCGATGCCAAGCACGTGCCGACCCTCTAGCACAGGCGGTATGCAACGCTGCTGCACGCGCCGTGGCATCCGCATTCCGAGCTCCCGGCACGTCTTAACCACCCAGTCCGCCAGGCCGAGGTCATCGAACGTCTTGCCGTCTATCGCGGCTTCGTCGAGGTCTTCGCGGCCGTCCGCGGCGGTGCTAGGGTTCATGTAGAGTTAGTTAATTAGGGATGAAAAATTGAATTTAGAGTTGTATGTGAATTGAAGAGTGAGTTGTAATGTTACCTACCGTTGATGAGATTCTTGAGTTTGAGAAGCTGGGAGCGTGTGACCATGCGAGTGGTGAGCTTCTGCTTGCTCACTTGTTTTATTTTTCCCACCTCCCACGGCGTCGCCGCCGCCATCGCCGTCGCCATTGCCTCTGCGGGAACGTTTCATTCTGTCTAAAACCCAAAACCCTAATTTGTGATGGAAAGTTGGGTTTTGTTAAAAGTAGGCGAAATAGAATCCAATACAATTTGAAAACTTAACAAATTGTATTTGATTTCAAGAGTATGAATTTCACTTCCCACGCAAGTTTTTTTCCATTCTGAGTGTAGAAAAGCACTTCGGGATCTTACACGAGAATAATTTCAATGTTTACATATATTTTTGAAAATAAAATCACTTCATTACTGTAATTTTTTAATACTAAAAAAATCTCATTAATTATCAGTGTTCAATCATCAAAATATATTTTTCAAGGAGAATAAACTTTTTATGATAAAATTAGGGAATCCAATTTTATTGGGTTTAGAAATGACCTATTAAATATCAAGAAATATTATTTGAGTTTAGTGCTTTTAAAAGTCATTCATTTAATCAATTATGAAATAAAAGATGACATAATTTAATTTAATTAATAATAATTGTAAAAGTATTCATCGAGACAATAAATCATTTTACTTATTAAAAAATTGGAGTAAATGCATCACATATATAAAATTCAATAACACAACATTGAAAATTATTTTATATCTTTATATTTTAAAAAGTTACAATAATGGTTTCATACTAATAACGAAATTTATGATGCAGCGTATCATTTAAGAGAGTAATTTTGAAAGTATATCAATGCAACAAATTTCATTTATATAAATAGTTATAGATTTGTCACCACAAATTCATAATTTTTGGGTACATATATTATAGTCACTTAAATGAGGTCATTTGTTTATTTTTATTTTTTTCTCTCTCTTTTAAGTATTGGTTAAAGATAATGTGTTAATAATTGCACAACCTAATGTCACTGAAAAGTGATAAAAATAAAAATTGTGTCGATCAATGTTAATTAGTGAGTTTCTTAAAGAAAATGTAGAGAAAGATTAGCAAATCAATGAAGAAGAAAATGTGTATCAAAGATGACGAATGTTAAAATGAAAGAGTTATTCAAAGACGTATTGAAGAAGAAAAATGTGTATCTTTACTAAGACACTCAAATAAATGCAAATGAAGGTATATTACAATCTCACCAATTCTGAGTTCTTATCATTTATTTTTTAGCTTATCCAATTATAATGGTTTCCGTAAGTGCTAAGAATATAAGGGTTTTATTTATTTTGAAGAGGTTTATGACCCCTGCAGATTAATCTACATTTTTCCTTCAATGTATTCACATGTTCCTTTTCAGAAAACCTAAGCCTCCTCAGCCACGAAATATTGTTCGTCCCACTCGAAAACCTGAGTTTTTCCTCAAATCAGTTACGCTCTGTGATTCACTCCGTCGTAGCTCTTTCCATCACACCCTCTCCGTCGTGGCCTCAATAGTTAATCATGATTCAGTCTCCATCGTAGCCTCCTTGGTAGCCTCCATCATAGCCTTAGTAGCGAATCAGTCACTCCGTCACGCCCTTTCTATCACTCTGTCGTAGGCGACCCTATCGCTCATCGGAGTTGTTCGCAGCTTAGGAGCCTGCACTTCCGATTGATTTCCAGCATTCCACTTCCGATTCGCCTGCACACATGGTACCGCAATTCACACTTTTATCTAATTTGTCACACAGGAGAATGTTGAACCTTAATTTGCAATTCATTGCTATGTTTGCACATGTATTGACGTTCTTAGGATGCGATGTTTGTGGGTTTATTTGTGATGCGATGTAAATTGTTCTTAATTATATACTACTTATCATGGACTTGCATAAAAACATTCATTCTTATTTGGATTCATATATTATTTAACCATGAAACAATCGTTCTTATTACTAACTATTTTTAAATGTTAATGGTAGAACGTCTCAAGAAAATCTATAAGTCATTTCCTCGGGTTCCATTGCCATAACACCTGTGGGATGTTGATGACATGCAATAACTTTCTGAAAGCATTGGAAGTGCAAAGACACGTGTTGAGGTTTGTTCCTCATTCTAAAAAACTGCTATCAAGTGAGACTCATTGTTCAATTTACAAAAGGATATTAATGCATTTAGATATCTTATTAATATTTTTAATTGAGAGTCTATTTTATCATAAGTTGAGGTTACTTTTATGTGTTTCAATTTACAAGCTATATTAGAGAAAGGTTTGCAATATCCTATATGAGGAAAGTGTTTTGACTTGTTCTGCCTACTCATGTATTTATGTGTTTTTTTTGTTGAATTAACTGATCAGTACTAAGAATTTCTAATGTTAATTGAGGGCCAAAGTTGTAAAAGGATTTATGATTGATCCTCTCATCTATGTTTCTGACATGATGGATCCTCATCATATCTCAAATCCAGATGTTAACTTCAAAATGATTTAACTTGTTAATTTAGTTCCCAATATTTTGAGCTAGTAAACTTCCTTAATGAGTTTTGATTTGTATGGAGTTTGATTCTTAATTCTAACTCTATAGGTGGATCAAATGGGTATTCATTCTACCTCTGATCTTCAACCAAGGACAACTTTGTATGGAGATTACTTTTATAATTATTTTCACTTGTGGTATGAACATCTTATTTGATGGAAAGGTTTGTATCTTACATAGTGTTTTTGCTTCTTTACATGGTGAAACATTGATAATGGAAACTCATACACGTCGTCTGTTGTATTTCCAGACCAAAATCAAGAAGTTTGTTTTGCATGAAAAAAAGGAGGGGAACCAAGCTTGCCCTTAGTGCAAAACCATATACAAGTGCCTAAAGGGTAAGTCTTCAACCAATTTTTACTTTCATCTCTCTATTATATTACTTAATAATGCAACTCAATATGCATCAATTGCTATCACATCCTTTCCTTGTGTTTGGCTTAAGAATTTTTTATTTGAAATTGTTAACATAATGGAGGAATAAAGGCAACCATTGTGGAGGAAGTTGCCAATTAGTCCATTCAAGATCAATCCTGGAATGATTCAAAGTGAGTACTATTCTGGTCTAAACTCTATGTTGGTCAAAATGTTGTATATATTGTGATTGAACCAGCAAAATGTTGTATATTCTTGTCTGAAAACTACCAGATGGTACTTCAACCGCCTATATTTTCACTTTTTTGTCAACTATTCTTTGTGATTGAACCAACACTTCTCTTTTCAGGTTTCAAAGTCTTATGTTGGAGTTGCTTTAAAGGTTTTAGATTTTGCAATATATTACAAAGAGCTTACAGAAATGGAGGAGCGAGAGCAAAAGAGGGAGAAAGAGCTAGACAGGCGTAAGGCTGATCATAATAAAATGATGGTTCTGATTGTGGTTTTAAAGATAGAAGGTTAGAAATAATTTAAACAAGTTGAAAATTCTGAATATAATGCAAGCATATTTTCATTCTGATTACTATTATTATTAGATTACACAAAAATTCATTTATTGTCATATTCTACAGCATAAGTGTTTTTCTTTGTAACTCATAATTTAGCATCCTTGCACGTTTGTAAGCATTAAGACTTCTACATTGCCATGTAAATTTTGAGGGGGTCGATGTCTAAATTTCTTAAAATATATTTGTCCATTATGAACTAATAACACTAGTAATTTCTTTTTTGCTAGATCAACATTAGGAACAGAGGGGTAGATTCTTACACCACTACAAATATACGAGTCCTATTAGATGTCACTTAAGTTGGAAATTTACAAAGGCAACGGGTTCAATTTAAGTTAATAATTGCATCCATGAAGAAAAATCTGAATCTCAGTACTGGTTCTTGTATAACATTTTATAATTTGGAGCTATGAATATGACTTTAACTTTGTTTTAGTTTTATAGATTTTTAATAGGTTAATGCCTCTGGAATAAACTACAATAATCTGACAAACAATTTTAGACATTTAAGTTCGGATTACTATTTTAAATTTTATCATTGAAGATTTATAATTTTTGTTTCATTTTTTCAAACTTCTAAATTTTAAACTTTCACTTTAATATTTCTCTTTTATCATTTCAGCAAGTTGGTGATGCAAATGAGCCCGAGTATCTATTGGGTACAAGCGCTTCGAGAAAGAATCGGCAGAGGATTAAGAAGAACGACAACAAAGAGATCAATAGTTTTATTTTTGTATGAGTAGTTTTAAACTCTAAACTCAGTTTTTTATATTTAGAACATTATGTTTTTTTTTCAACATTATGTATTTTCTTTATTTATATTTACATTGTAATTGTTAATACTTTATCAAATCATTAATAAAATTAATTTTTGGTTAATTTCTGTGCACTTTACAAATTTATTTATTTTGTTTATTTTTTATTATAAAAATAATTTCATTAAATTAATAAATTATAAATATAGGTAGGTAATAATAAATAAAGGAGGTTTTAAACCTCCACAAAATAATAGTCAATAATATAAGAAGTTAAAACCCTCCATAAAACAACATCCCCAATATAATTTAGATACCAAGGGTCACTCAAAACCTCCACAAATAATTTGTGGCAACTCTAACTATGGAGGTTTAGAAAACCTCTGCAAATTAATTTGTGAAGGGTGAAAACCTCCGCAAATTGAAAAAAAAACCTCCACTAAAAAATATTTTTTTGTAGTGCAAGGGCAAACTAAATGTTTACAAATACATGTAAAAATATGTTCAACATTGTCTAGAAGTTGTCTTGGACAAAGATGGAAAGTCTATTGGTCGCATTGACAAACTTGTGTCTGACTTGAGTTATTTTCTTGGGACCATGGCAATGAATTCAAACTTGTGTCCTTTAATTTATTCAAATTTCAAGGATTTACTAGAGGATCGCAGATGTTGGATATGGAATTATGTTATGGTATTTGAATGAAATTCTTTAAACATTTGAATTATTAAATATTTATACATATGAATGACCATATGTCGTTTTTAGAAAAAAAAATCATTATTTCTAAGAAAACGAGGGGAAACAAATTTTAGTTGTATAAATGATACATGGAGAGGCAATAAGTTATATCAAGTTTTAATTTTAATTTTTCCGCACTTAGGGAAGAAGATTTAATGTCGATTTATTTAAAAAATATTTGTCTTTTATTAAATTAGTAATATCCTGCCAATATGTTACAATTTGCACATTTAATTAGATTTCTTAATGTCATGAGTTTTACTTATGTTATCTTCAATTACAAATTTATAAATATTGATTTAATTGTTATTTAGTTAATTATTTTGTAAAATTGAATAAATAGTCTTTAAATAGCTTATGACTTGTTATATTTTTGTATTACAATAACAATGTCCAAAATAAATTATTTGATTAAAACATTAATCAATTTTTTAGAAATGTTATAACTAGTGTAAATGAATAAGTCACTCAAAGAAGTGTTGCCAAAGATGCAACTTCAAAAGAATAGACCACATTTTAAAAGCTGGTTTTTAAAATTATATAAAGACAATGACATCGATTTAATAACTATGGTCTAAATGTAAACACATAAGTTAAATAATCATTGTGTAAAGAATACACAATGTCTAAAATGTGTTGCCTGAAGAATATGCAATGTATAAAATGTGTTGTCTAAAACTATGAAATAAAGTGATCCTTAAACATTGGTCGAAAAACGTGCTCTATTGTTATTCATCTAAGACAACAATTTTCAAAACATTCATGACTTTAGGTAAAAAAAAAGTGTTTCCTTTGAGCAATAGCCACAACTGTAACCTTCACGATTGAAAAATCGTGGCCAAATTTGTTGCGTAAACTTATCTTTCACTTGAGGATACATTTTTAAATTGTTATCTAAACTAAAAAGTTGTGTGATAGGCTTGCACTGAGAGAGATTAAAATTCCTCTCATGTCCATAAATTTTTGTAGTGATTATGAGATTAGTTTTTAGGCTTTTGAAAATTTGAAGTATATTCATGAATTCCCCAATTTAAATGGAGTGAAATTAATAATTATTATTAATTTTAAGTCTTTTGCACATATATATATTTTCAACTCATTGATGACAAGGAAAAATAAATGTGGTCCAAATAACTCACATTTTAAACAATGTGATTTAAAACATCTATATTTTTGAAAAAATTGTTTACAAAATTTGATCTATACCTTTCAAAACTTTAATAATTGTTGTTTCCAATAAAATAGACAACATTTTTGCTATATCTTTTTTTTTAGATAAATAAAACTTATTGTATAGGTAATAACTAAAGATTGTTGTTTATGCATGTTTTACTTAATGGTTTTTGAAACATTGACATGTCAACATGGCCTAAAGAAAAAAATGGTGTATAAAACTTGTTATTAAACTTGCTAACTGACTCTAGTTTACTAGGATCAAATTCTAAAACAGAATTTTTGAATTATCCAACTATGTTATTTTATCCATCCTTACAATTGTTATTATTGTTTTAGAAATTCTTTATGTATAAAAAGAATGGAATAATAGGATAACTTTAGAATGGACATTGAATAAAGGTATACAACATTTTTTCATAATTTTATAAATATTAAAGAATTAAATTTAAATTGCTTTTACATATATATATATATATATATATATATATATATATATATATATTTGTTTGAATTTTGAAGGATAATAAATTTTTTAAAGATTTTATTAATTTTGCTCATTTAATTAAAGATAATCATCTTAATACAAATTAGTAGGATGTTAATACCTCTACTATCGTAATTGACTCCAAAATCAAAATTTGATTTCAAAGACCATTAAATTTTTAAAATATTTTGTTATAGTTTTCCGACGACTCCTTTGTATTTTTTCAATATCTTTTATCGTCCAATCATGACTGCGATTTTGACAATACTCATAATGATTAATTTTGTTTTCTTTTAGGTAATTGAATTCAATTAACCTTTTCAAATAAAATCTACATATGGCCTAGAATTCCCAGAAAAATAGAGGCATGTAAGCCCTTCAAAAACAAAAAAAAAATCAAGAAAAATAAAAAAGAAAGAAAGAATAAACAATTAAATGAATTAGCACTTGGAATCATGAATTTTTCCAACAAATGTCAACAAATTTTGTCTTTTATTATGTGTATTTTTTAAGTACCTTTCATTTGAAGTTCTAGCATGAACCCAATAGGTAGATTTGATACTTAAATTTTTCCTAACTTTTTCTTTGAAGTTTTTTTTAGTCTTTTGTGTATAAGCAAATTAATTTGCTTTATAAAAAAAAATGAATTTCAATATATTTTAATTACTTTATACAAAGAAACTACTTAAAAATGAAAAAAATTGAATTGTAAGTAATTCATGTATTTGAATTTCTTGAAATTGTTAAAATTCTTTATCCAAACACGTCGTTAGGTTTTGTCTTATGGTTTTCATCCTTAAAAGTTATTGTAATTGCATTTAGATTTAAACTCAATTCACTTGAAAGAAAATACATCATAATTTGAATTTTGAGACAATTTTAGTGAATTTATGGACTTCTCTCTTTAGTGAATTGAGTATATATCTCACAATGTTCTTATTAAAACTTTGTAAAGAAGCAAAATAATATTCATATTGTGCTTTTATTGCATATATTATTGATTGTTTCCATGTTAATGTATTAAAAATGATACAACTCTTCTAATAACAATAATAAACACATGTTAAGGCATACAACACTAATTCTACAAAAGTTGAGAAAATGTTGATTCTAATATATTCATCTAAAACAAAAATGTAACAATGATAATCTACATACAAACTATATAAAATTTTCTAATGCTCATAATACAATAAGTATTATAACTGTCAAATTTATAAACATTTGTATTCTTCACATTTTGAGGTTAACTTGTAATCTTAAATTAGTTTTTGTTTGAGGGTTTTAATATATTTTTGAAAGACTTTAGTTTCATAATATATATATTTTACTATTGTGGTTATTGTTATAAAATAAAGCTAATAACAGAGAGAATAATAAAAGGCAGAATAAAGGATGAGAGGATAAGGAACAACTTTTCTATGTGTCTTATTACTGATAGGAAGAGTCTTATTTATAGATACATGGTAACCCATAAAGGATACAAATCAAATAGTTAATACAAATATTTACAAGAAGAGTAATAAATCATATGAGTATCAATCATATGAGTAAATGTATCAAATCAATTGACGACCATTAATTCACACTACTACATATTTGTTCTTTAGTAACATTTAAAAAAAATGTTACTACATTATAAAAAGTGTTAACAAATATAATTTAGTAACATTATACCACATCTTACGTATACCCTATGTTACTAATAAATATTAGTGAAATTTTTACGTATCAATTGAGACATTTATAAAAATGTTACTATATACCTTTAGTAACATTTATTTAATAAAAATGTAACATTTTAAAAAATGTTACTAAATCCTTTTAGTTATAATTTTTTTATAAATGAGTAACATTATAAAAATGTTACTAAAAGTCATTGGTAAATTTTTTTTTTGAAATAAAGAGACATTTTAAAATTGTTACTAAAAAAAATTAGTGATATTTTTTTGTTAAGGCAACATTATAAAACTGCGACTAATATAAATAGTCACACAAACATTTCTTTTGACCAATTGATCTCTTGTAATCATAAAAAAATTGATTTTAATTTTTATAGATCAATTCTTAAGGAGCATCAAAAACATATTTCACCTTTTTATAATATATTATGTTACTTAATGATAATTCAAAAGCATAGAAGTAAAAAAATAAATAATATACCATGTTTTTGAGAAATTATCTTAGACTAAACAAATATTTTCTATGATGATATTATACCAATGCTCATGAATTCCTTAGACTGCACCCAATGATTGAGCCCACTTATACAACGAACTTTTAAATGCTCTAATCATTGAAAATGGATTTGTATTATCTTCTAACAAACAACTATCAAACAATGAGTTTTCACCTGTCTTTCAAACATTTATAGCAAGCTCTTTCTAACGATAGGATTAATTATGTTTTTAACTTGCAAAATTAAAATTTGTCCCTTTTCTGAATTAATTCCTATATGTAAAAAGAGAAGCAAATATCATCTTCTGTAACGAGAAAAATCATATACTATATTTCAACATAAAAGATAAACAAGAATGCAGAGCCGGTGAAAGAAGTGTTCAAATTTTGTCTGAGTTTTAGGATTCTCAACATCATCATGTTATGCATTAAAAATAAAAGTAAATACATCTAAGTATACCTCAACTGAAACATGGAAAATCTCAAGTTTAAAATATGATCTCACTAACCATCAACATAAATTGAAGTGTCCTTCTCTTCTTCTATTACTAATGCATGATTTTTTATTTTGACAGTTCAGAATTTCTAGGAGATATGGTATTGAATTAGCTTTAATTTCAGTCATATTCTTCATCATCTTCCTGATTCAGAATCTTTTGATGCTGAACTTCCTACTAACATTACTTGTTAAATACTTAAAATCAGTGGGCACTAAAAGCAAGAGAATTTTGTAGAGAGCATTGAAAACATTCAAGGTAGACTTGAAAATATAATGTTTTGGTTTCACGTCTTTGAAGTTTCATAGTCTCAAATTTCGTTTTTTGTGCATATGTGTTAATTAGCAGTAGGTGATGTTCTCAAACTCTAAATTCAAATATTGGTACTCTTTTCAACATAAAAAGTTCTCCAATAAGCATACTCTAATTATCAAAATAACAACTCTTTGAAAAACAGAATCAGTGTGCATGGGATATCATAACTACGAAGGAAGAGAATTGATGAAAATCATAAGGCTCTTGTCATAATTGAATACGAGTTTCTTTGTTTTTGAGAACAAATAAATGTTAAATAGCTTTTATATAATAGTTAATAGAAGCTGAAAAACATATATATATATATATATATATATATATATATATATATATATATATATATATATATATATATATATATATATATAAGCAGGAAAACAAGCAGGAACAGAATCCTATGAAAATTTATTGTATCCAATAGAAAACATTCACACCTTATTCAAGCCGCTTCTTCAGATCATTTGCATGTAACAATGTATGTGCACTATCTAGCAATTGTAAATAAAGATAATTAAAATTGATAAATTGGTATAACAAATACATAAATGTTTTTAACCAAACTATTACTATCATTTACTAAAAGACTTAGAGTAAACTTACACTTGTGAGATTTCTCTTGTTTCAATTTTTTCAAGTCAGACCCATCAAAATGAATTTTGGGTTTCCGCTCTCTTTTTCCTATTTCTTTTCCTTGAACAACACTAATTAGATAAAGTTCATTAATAAACAATCAATATAACAACAAAAAAATGGAAACAAAAACTACTTATATGTATGTATTGCAACAGATTCACTTACTTCAACACTTGATTCATCAAAGCCAATTGATCCACATTATATGTTCACAATACTAAGAACAAACATTCACATTATATATTTTATACTTCTTTGAAAAAATACATTCCCTTGACCATTTCTACAATAATATAATAATGTATATTAAAATTTTAAGTTAAAAAAAACAAAATACAATTAAAATATTATTATTATTTTAATTTGTAATATGAGTGTTTTTTTTACTAGTTAGTGTCAAACTTATTACTACTTTGTCATCATTCTATTTATAATTCTTTTTATCTATCTCTTTAGAAGGTGTCAACTATAGTATTTTTTTTTATATCAGCATAAGCCAACTAGTATAATAGTATGCATAATTTTCAATTATTTATATTGAATCATAACTATTGTAGACTTACCAAAATAAGGCAGCAGATTTTGGATTCCCATTGAAAATATCTAAACTATTACCTAAAGCCAAGAACCTTTATGATTGTTACCTCAACTTCACTTCTCATTTTATTTATCTAATCATACCAAACCAGAGAGGTGGAAGATTAAATGAAAGGATACAATAAATCATCCAAAATTTTCAAGCATGGTTAAACAAAATTTAAAGCTTATAAAAGTATTAGACAAAACTATTTCCTATCGGGTCATCTATTGAAAAATCCACAAAAATAGAAATAGAGACCTTATCCACAAAAACTAAACAAGTAACATCTAGCACTAAATAAAGAAAAAACAGAAAAAACAATAATATCCTTCAAGTAGTGGAGATTTATACGCAAAAATTATTTCCTTCCCCAACACCATCGTCTTTGTTAAACAAATATATCAAAGAATGCTAAATATGCATTTTAAAAGCCAAATACATCTAGGACACAATCAAATCCAAAATCCTCATATAGAGAACAACAACAACAACCCTCAATTATAGACACTAGGAAAAGTAATTAAACTAATTTCGAAAAAATTATTCAAATCAGGAACTAAACCCTAAATTGCATAGGTTAGAGAATGGGATAAACTAACCTTGATTGCGCCGTTGCAAAAAGATTGGAAGCAATGTAGAACAAATAGATGTCAACCCTAATACCCTAGAATGTGAGATGTCAAAATTAGAATGAGGAGAACAATGAGTGTTAGAAAGCAGACAAAGGACTCGCGACCTACTAGAGCGATGAGTGAGAGTAGAGAAGAGAGTCACGACTAGAGAGGAAGCCGCAAAGGGGAGAATGCGAGTGAACTGGATAAACAGTCACAACGGAGAGAATGCTAATGAACAGGAGAGGCAGTCGTGCCAGGTGAGAGCTTTCTTTGCTGGGCTAATTAATAATTTATAATAACTTTTATTTAAAATATAACTTATAATCATATTTTTTTAAAAAACATAATTATAATTTATAAAATTGATGTATAGTAACATTTTTAATAGTTATGATAATGAAAATGTTAGTAAAAATAGAAAAAGGTGTAATTATCTATAGTGACATTTTTTTAAAGTGTTACAATATTAATATTAATATTCTTTATAGTAACAATTTTAAGAAAATGTAACTATATTATACCTATAGTAACATTTTTAATAAATGTAGCTAAGTAAATGTTGTTGTAGCTACTAAATGTTGTAGTGTCATAACATTCCCCCTAGGGTGTCCATTGATAAGAGAATGTGTCTCGTTAAAACCTTACTAGGAAAAACCTTTGAGATAAAAACCTAGTGAAGGAAAAAGAGTTCATCATTCTATATAATATTGTTCTTTACATAATTTATTTGTCCTCCTCATGTAAACTTACATCATTAAGATGATGAAGTTCAATCTTGTGAACCAATTGCTCAAAAGTTCTCTTTGGCAAAGACTTTGTAAGTAAATCTGGTAGATTTTCGCATAAACGAATCTTTTAGATCTCTACATCATCCTTTCAATTGATCAATGCATTATTGTCTTTATGTATGGTTGTTGATTTCATTCTTCTCAAGGATAGACTACAAGTTAGTTGCACATGTTGAATTATAGACTTTAACTAAACATATTCACGTTTTACCTCATGTAATACTAAAAATTATGCATGATTTTAACGACCTCACAACTATTAAAGTGCATAATGGATGTGACTTGTCCATTTAGAACATTTTACGCATCTTAATTACATAAGCCTCTTGATGTATGAAAAACACCTTTGTTTAAATACTCAATTTGTAATCTCAAACAAAAATTTTACCTTTTCAAGATCCTTCATCTCAAATTCTTTCTTTAAGTAATCAAATGCCTTTGTAAGCTCATTAGGAGTTCAATCGATATTTATGTCATCTACATAAAAAATAATTATAGCAAATTCATTTTTGGATCTTTTCATACAAATACAAGAACAAATAAGATCATTTTTTTTATTCTTCTTTTAATAAGTACTCAATAAGACAATTATGACACACACGTCCTGATTGCTTTTATCAATAAAAGGGCTTGTTCAATTTTATTAAAGTAACCTTTTTAGAATTTGCCTTGTTGTGCAAATAAAATCATTCAAGGATTTTCATATAAATATGATTCTCAAGAGAATCGTACAAATAGGCTGTAACATCATCCATTAGATGTAAATGCAAACTTTGTTGTGCAACTAGAATAATCAAATATTGCAGTGTTATTGCATCCAATACTAGTGAATATATCTTTTCACAAATCAATATCAGGTTTTGTAAAGAACCTTGAGCAACCAACTGTGCTTTGTATCTAACAATTTCATAACTATTAATTTGATTTTTACGCAAAAATTCATATGTACCCAACGAGTTTCACACCTTCTGCTGTGCAAACTATAGGTCCAAAAACCTTTCGTTTAGCAAGCAAATATAAATATATTTCTTTGCATATTTTCATTTTTTTCAATCATTTCTTTATCGACAATCTTCAATGATCATTGGTTATTGATCCTCATTATCATTCATAGCATTCATCACTATATTATATGTAAAAGTTTTGTCAATGTTGACTTCATTTTGGTTCCATATTATATGATTCATGACATAATTTATCGAGATCTTATCATTTTGAACAATTTCAGGTACCTGCGGTTCTTTTGGAACCGAATCATTAATTATGTCAAATGAATATTTTGGGATTTCATCTTGCGTTTTAGCTCATCTTTTGCATCCAGAAGGTTTTTCCACATTTTCGTTTAGGTTATCTTGTATTTTAGCTCCCTTTCTCATTGAAGAGTTTTTGTCTTTGGAACCAATAGGCCTACCACGCTCCAAGCGTGTCTTTGGAACTAATAGGCCTATTACACTTCAGGTGTGTTATTAACTAATATAAAATATCTTTGGAGCATTAGCAGTTGATATTGATTACTCTCTTTCTGTTAGTAAAACATAAGGTAATTGGTTGACTAATTTTGTAAATGAATTATCCTCTGAACTTCAAGTTCACATTCTTCTGTACAAGGACCAATATGAGATAATGATAATTCATTCCAACCAATATTTTTTTCCAATTGTTTTCTTTCTCCCCTGATGTTGGAAAAACTTATTCATTAAATGATAGTCGAAAAGTCAAACTGTAAATAAGTCTCATGTTAGTAGTTCAAGATATTTTATTATTGAGGGGAGAATCATATCTAACATATATTCTCAATCGTCTCTGATGACCCGTCATAGTCCCTTTTGGTGGGGAAATTAGAACATATACACCACACCCAAAAATTCTTACATGAAAATATTAGGTCATTGATAAAAAACCAATTGCATAATAGATTATTTGTGATAACTTGATGGTTTAATGTGAATCAATAATGCAACATGCAAAATTTCATATCCCTAAGTAGCCATTAAAAGATTAACTCTCATAAGTAATGGTCTTGCAACCAATTTTTGGCGTTTTAGTAATGATTCCGCAAGTCTATTTTGAGTATGAACATATGCTACTGGATGTTCAACTTCAATTCCAATTGATATACAATACCCATGAAAAGCATGAGATGTAATTTCACCAGTATTATCAAAACAAATTTTCTTAATCGGATAATCTGGGAAGTGAGCTCTTAACTATACTAATAATTTTGCAAATACTTGTTGCGAGTTGGTAATAAACAAATATGTGGCCATCTAGTTGATGCATCAATTAAAATCATGAAATATATAAATGATCCACATGGTGGGGGTATTGGACCACAAATATCACTCTATATTCGTTCTAAAAATGAAATTGACTCATTTCTAATTTTTTTGGTGATGGTCTTATTATCAATTTATGTGAACGTAAAGTACATGAGACCTCATTGGTCTGAAGAAGTTTCTTGACTCTTAAGTAGGTGTCCACGTGATTTTTTTTTGTGTTTTTGCATCATAATAGATCTAGGATGACCCAATTGATCATACCAAACAAGGAATTCATTTTTATTCGTAAACTTCTAGTTAGCATGACATGCATTTTATTTGTTCTAATGTATGCGTAGTACAAATTGTAACATCCTGTCTGGATATTACAAATTTATAAATAAATAAAAGAAATAAATTAAAACAACGCGCATTTAATAATACATCATTTTCCCAAAACGCGGGAAAATTTAAAACTTTATTAAACAATCGAATAAAGTCTATGAATACCAAAATCATAATGTTATAAAATTACCCATCAGGGTTTACAACTGTTTTCAAAAGCAATAAAGAAAACATAAGCATTCCCCCAAGTCTAACCCCTCTCCGCGACTAAGCGTCACCTGAGCCACCTGCATCAACAGCATCTGCTCCCGTGTAACGCGTACACGATCATCGCCACACACACGCAAATAGGGTGAGCTTAACAATTAAATCACATATATAAAGTTACAAAAATATAAACATATGAACACAAGAGACTGTACTTAACATAAACATCTCACATTGCCCCATTCTTTAATTCCTACCATCTGACCCCTAATCAGATTATTCGTGTTCTACAACGTCTAAGGATTACTTCAAGGTGACTTGTTGCCATACCTATCAGCCACAACTGATAGAGCACGTGCGGGAAAACATGCTATGGATCATACACCGCAACGCCTGGTAGAGTTCCCATATAGGAACATAGTCTGTATCGTCCCAAGACTACCAAACTCGTTAGCCAACAACTGAGGAGGGCAATCTATCTGGACCCATCCGTACTGGCCACAACCAGCACACTCACACCGGCAACACTCGCCAACTCGAGCCACAACACAAGGGTTCCTCGTGTTCATCCACCATCCCGAGCCACAACTCAAGAGATGCTATTCCGAGCCACAACTCAAGGAATACCACGTGCTTAACCCCTATCCCGAGCCACAACTCAAGGGATACGTTCCGAGCCACAACTCAAGGAACACCAG
>Ga0209589_1002730_pt1 | contig 30770 bp, 20 predicted proteins | sample CowpeawhiteBW_FD_187525 | JGI IMG/M metagenome (GOLD analysis project Ga0209589, IMG submission 187525) | Root nodule microbial communities of legume samples collected from California USA - Cow pea white BW (SPAdes) (version 2) | ecosystem: Host-associated > Plants > Roots > Nodule | place: USA...
AAAAAAAAAAAAAATGTATATATATATATATATATATATATATATATATATATATATATATATATATTTTATCCTTGAATGGTGTTCCTTTCCCAAAACTAATCACTGAGGAATCTAAGGGCAAAAGATTAGAGTGATCGAGTAAAGAATAAATGTAAAGAGTGTGCCAGCAACTGTGTTAACTGCTGACACCTCACTGACTCACTCACTCGTGTTTTCCTCACCGTTCCATTTGTTTCCTCAGTCACATAACACACAACATTACAACATTCTATTCTATTCGATTATACTCTTATTCCATCCTTTTGTGAAATGTTGTGAGTGATACCTTTCGTGCGTTTTCTTTGTCACCAAAATCTCTTTTTTCTCTCACTACAGAATGGCAGCGTGCATAATCACGGTTTCCCAGGACGGAACCGCTGATTTCCTAACGGTACAGGAGGCGATCGACGCCGTGCCGCTTGGAAACATTCGCCGGACGGTGATTCGGGTATCGCCGGGAATCTACCGGCAGCCAGTATACATCCCCAAGACCAAGAATTTCATCACTCTCGCTGCTCTGTCCCCTGAGGACACTGTGCTTACCTGGAACAACACTGTCGCCGGAATCAATCACCATCAAGTACGCACCTGTTCTTCTCTTCAACTTCTTCCTCAGATGGGTTTGTGGGCATGTGTCAAAATTGTTCATTTTTATGATATTATCGTCGTTTGGGTTATTGGGTGTTTGTTAAAATTGTTTATTTGTTTTGATCATTTCTTTCTTTGAATCGAGGATTAATGGGTGAGTCAAAAATGTTCATTTTGTTCTTTTTTTGTCATTTGAATAAGTGGGTATGTGTCAAAAAAACTTTTTTTTTTCTGTTGCCATTTTTGCAGCCTGCGAGGATAATAGGGACTGGGACCTTCGGTTGTGGAAGTACCATTGTGGAAGGGGAGGACTTTATTGCTGAGAATATTACTTTTGAGAATTCTGCCCCTCAGGTAATGGCATTGGTTTTGTTGTAAAATTTCACTGTTTTCACGGTTTTTCTTTGTACTACCCTCCCCTTTGTCAATACTTGACATGTTGATACATGTCATAGTCTTCCAAATGTAATCTTTATTTAATAGAAAGAATACCGGTAATTTGACGCTTTTCATTTTTGGATCTACTTATTACTGAAGATAGAGAATTGATATCCTTTGACATTAGTTGCTTTGGTAGGCAATTATCTGGTTGTAGATTCTTTACATGATTTGGAATTGTTGCTTTATACACCTATATCCCAATTTATTTCTTCCTAAGTTTAATGGAGACAAAACATATTTACAGGTAGAAACTATGCTAGACTTTTTATAGTGCTCTTTCCTTTTCCTTCTCTTTTTGACAGGGTTCAGGTCAAGCAGTTGCAATTAGAGTAACAGCAGATCGATGTGCCTTCTACAATTGTAGGTTCCTTGGATGGCAGGTAGCTCCAATGTCTTGATGTCATTTTATATAGCTTTTGGGCTTCATGGCATGATTGTCTGTTGGTGATATACGTATGTTGAATTTCTGAAAAAAAATTTGAAGACCCTATGCGTTAGTAATGATTTCTTTGATGGATGTGTTCTTGTGCAAGTTATGATCGTTACTTTTCTGGCTCATTCTCTGAAAAGAGTGGTATGTTAATTAACTTGGAACTATTATCAGTAGAGCATCTGGTCTTACGTTCAGTCCCCCGATTCTGTTTCACTAGTCTTATTTTATCAAAGTTACAAGTGGATAAATTTCTTCAATGATTACGGTGCAGGACACATTGTACTTACATTACGGTAAACAATATTTGAAAGATTGTTACATTGAAGGAAGTGTGGACTTCATCTTTGGCAATAGCACTGCACTTTTGGAACATTGTCATGTCCACTGCAAGTCTGAGGGCTTCATAACTGCACAGAGCAGAAAATCATCACAGGAAACAACTGGTTATGTATTCTTAAGGTGTGTAACTGATCACTTTCCAGTGTTAACAATCTTACATACGCTCTGACACTGTGCTTTAGTCTTTAGAAGTTCTTAAGCTGTCCACTGAGGAAGGAGTTAGTTATTATCTAAGCGTAATTTTAATATATAATCTCCATACAGAACTACTAGAATTCATTTTCTACCTGTGGCAAGGTAGCATGAGGGAGTTTCTCTTATGGTATTATCTTTACTTTGCATGTGAATAAATGATATAAAACGGTTGTATCATCCTTAATCACTAACAACACTGACCCTGGGCTCTACTCTCAGAGAAAAAGTTTTGGAAATTGAAATGATAGATGTGGTGATGGGATTGGGGTCATATAGATCTACAACCAATGACTTACAAAAAGTACTGGCCATTATTTGTAAACCAAATGAAAAGTATTCATAGAGTAAAGTTCCAAGTCTCAAAGGACTTCCAAGCCTGGAACAGTATGATGCAGTTATGTAGATTTCTAGAAACAACAAAGCAGAAATGATACTGACTTATGAGTTAAAATGCTTAAAATGACAACTTAAACCTTGAGTTAAACCATTCCTTTTACAATCTTAAACCTAAGGAGATAGACCCTTGTGAAAGACAGGGTCATTGATGTCTTGTTAGTCACCATTTGACAATTTCTGCACCACCAAACAATGCTAACTTGTGCATTCACTTTTCAGCCTTCTAAAGTTATTGGTTACTGTACAAACACACACACACACACAAACAAAATTTGGTTCACAAAAAAAATTTGGTTCCTCATAAGTATTTTACCCGAGTGGTCTCTGGTGCCATTGCAGATGCACTATCACAGGTAATGGAGGAAAATCATATGCATATCTTGGACGACCGTGGGGCCCTTTTGGAAGGGTGGTCTTTGCATACACTTACATGGATCAGTGTATAAGACATGTTGGCTGGGATAACTGGGGGAACATGGAGCACGAGAGAAGTGCTTGCTTTTATGAATACAGGTAGCTCATGTCACATTCCATTTTAGATTGTTTATGCTTTGCAGCGTATCAAACAGTTCTAGAATTCTGCAACAATTATAATGTAGAAATCTCGTATTGAGCTAGTGAACTGCCTCGTGTTAAGGAGTTTGATTTGAATAAATATTGTGATGTGTTATGCTGACACCATGAATATGCTGATGGAAACATCTTTTACTTGCCTTAAATGCAAAATGTGTTTGCTGAGTTAAAGAAGTTTGAAGTAATTTTATCATAACTGTAGGTGTTTTGGACCCGGTTGCTGTCCATCGAAGCGAGTAACATGGTGTAGAGAATTGTTGGATGAAGAAGCTATGCAGTTCGTCACACATCCTTTCATTGATCCAGAACCAGAGAAACCTTGGCTTGCTCAAAGGATGGCCCTCAGAATTCCATATTCTGCTTGAACATTAGTGAGGACCCTTGATGAGAATGTTCCAAACAGCCAAACATAGTTTACAGGCATAAAATATTGTGTTTGTTTGCTTAAGAAAATATGCCTTGTTTGCATCCGTGTGACGTGATAGATGATGTTTTTTCCTGTATGAAATCTCCCATGAGGTTATATATTTCCTTCGTTAAATTGTTTTGTTAATGTGTAATAAATAGAATACTCCTTCATATCCAAAATATAGATGTGATTTAGTGGTTGCCATTGTAGAAAGCTTTCATTAGATCAGAACCAATTAAAAATAAGCACACATCACGATTATTTGAGTTTGGATGATTATCTGGTCAGTGCATTGGGTGGATGAAGTACTATTTGAGTTAGCAAGGTTTAACTTGATTTGCAGTTAGTTTTAATCAGTTGATACATGATAATTTTTTAATTTATTCCATCTTATTTTACTTGTTCGGCTCAAATTAAATATCACAAAGTAATAATATCTAGTTGTATTATTAAGCTGTAAAATAGGACAGTTGGTGGAAATAACATCATTATTTTTCACCATTCTGTTGGTAACAAACAAATAGCTAGAGTAGAACACATTTATTAATCGAGGAAACAAAGGGAACACCTTTCTTGGAGTTTCTCATTTCCTAAAGGTGTCATTCTACAACTAATGTTAGGTTCATTATGTTACCACTGTCAATATACTTGTTGTAGAAAATTGAGAATGGATTGTGTCTATGATCAAAAGAGTAATGGTCTGGTAGTGGTTATTAAGAAAGCTTGAAATACAGAATCAGGGTGATAACAACTATCAGGACCACAACAACGGTGCTTAAAATCCACTTGTTCCTGTTCATCCTTCTTGATATGTTAGACAATATTTTCTTGCTCTTGCCTACGTTATCATCCACTCCATGAAGCTGCATGAGAGAATATAACCATCAGTGGTTGAAGTGCAAATATAAAACCAATGTTCAGAAAGTTCATAAAAGACGTGTACATTAGAGCTGGCAAGTATATAAATTCTGACAAGCGATTTCTCGCAATACTCAAAAGTCTCAAGGTTACAATCCAAATAAATGCTGCATATCAAAGTAAGTACTTTACCACTACATGAAAGTAAATTTTGAAAAGCATCTTGTTACTATAAGAAAACACACAAAAAAGTTCAAGCAGGAGAGAGAGTTACCGTGTCATGAGTATGCAGCAGAGCTTGTCTCTGGGAATGCAGATCTTGAAGAATCATAACTCCCAGATCTTCTGTCTCCAACATTGTTCTTCTACTGTCCTTGATTCCGTCACTAGACTTGTTCAACCTTTCTGTTGATGTCATTAATCTTTCTCTGTGATCAGCTGATGCCTATTGTAATCAAAGCAGCAATAAGTATCAGATTGGTGGTGTTGTTCCGATGAACATGAGTGTTCAGATTGAATCCCCTTAATCAATCCCAGCATCTACTATTACTTATCAACCAGTTAAAATACTATTTTCCACTCAAGGACTGAAAATATCACCATTTTTCTGTAAAGATGACAACAAAATTTTAATGTAACCTAAATCTCCCCCTCCATCCATCACTGGGCAGACAATAGTGGATGAAGTTATCTCTATGATGTAATTGTGCTTGGCACCAAAATGGTATATGTATCATCAGTCATCATATGATAACTTTGTAATCCTTAATGTTTTCTAATTCAGTTTTACCAATCAAAAGATTAATTTTATTAGAATATCTGATACATCCCTGGTCTAATCTAATCTAAATTAGCATACAGCAATATGCATCCAAAAATTTATTCTTTACTTAAAACTTTCAACGCAATCCAAAATTAGGAAAACCAAACTGAGACAAATGCTCTTGAATGTTAATAACCTTTCCAGACAGTAAATTTTATACTTGCCCTGAAAATAAGTTAATATTTTTTGTTGTTGTTTTACTTGAATATGCTTCACTAGAAGATGGAAAAAACACTAACTTGTTCTTTTCACTGGAACATTCAATTAGCAGCAGTGGCCACTACTTAACCAATTAGTGCATTATAACCATAAAGGAAAAGGAGGACCAAATTGTTGCCTTGGTTAAACAGGACAGTGAAATTTCCCATAACATCGGTAGCAGATGTTAACTTAAAAATATACCTTCATAACATTTGCCATGTTTGATTCTAACAACTCATCTCGTGCAGAAGGTTTTAACACACCAGATACAATTTTCTTCACTTCTCTTTTTATGTTGTTCAGATCTGCTTTGTACTCCCTCACCTTAGCAAGAAGCACAACCTTAGAGTCTGACTGGAAACTTCTTGCCTCAAGGTCCATTTTTCGAATCTACAAATTCATAATCACCAACACATCAGAAAGTCAGAATACAGAGGAAATAAAAGAAGCTTTACCAACCGAGAAAATAAAAAGTGAAGAGGATACCATAGCTTCTGCCTCCTCAATTCCCTCCTTTATTTCTGAAACTTTTTGTTTCTTTAGCTCTGCAAATTGAACAAAAATATACAAATTTTAAAAAACATCTATATGTATATAATGTGTGTGTGTGTGTGTATATATTGTGAATGACTTTTTAACACTTCTTAAGCACCAATTTAAGAAAATAAACATTTAACAAATTTAAGGTGAAAGACTAGAAGATAATGCAACCATCCAATTCAGCAGGAAGATATATTATGCAAAGGCAAGACTAGAACTGCAGTGAAAGAGACAAAATGATTAATTTTAAGACTTCATATTTTGAATGTGGAAACTTCTTTGAGTATTATTATCTGGTAACTAAGTGAAGTGTGGTTTCATTTTTCAATGAAACTTCTATCAAAGTGGTTAACTGTGTATCTTTAATGGAAATCTCTTTTTTTTTCATCTTACAAGACTCAGGTTGATATCATACTTAAATAATCACATTTTTTTTACTCAAATCAATGACATGCTCGTCATAGTAGTTAAAGCACACTAATAGAAATCTTTACCAAAAAAGAAAAAGATCCACAAAGTAAATATATTTGTAATTTAATTTTCTCCAAATTCAATTACTTAAATTTGAGTTGAATTTGAAAACATCATGCCAACAGATGCAGAGATTGTGCTTTGAATGAAGTCAATCATCTCTTTGTGCTATTTATTCAATTAAAACATTGTATTATTAACTAATTAAAACTATAAATATGTATATAACAAAATATGTAATCAAAATAGCAAAGATGAAAAGCAATCTTGAGTACCTCCATTAATAGCAGCAGCTTCAATGCATGCTTTTGATAGTTTTGCAGAAAGGTGGCAGTATTTGCGCTCGTACCCCTCAAACTCACCACTCATTGTCTTCAACCTCTTTTGAACAAACAAATTTCAGTGTTATCCAAAATTTTCCAATTTGGAAAACAAAAACAGAATTCAGAACCTTCTGATAGGAAATGAGCTTCCAGAAAAAAAGAAAAAAACTAATAATTACTTAACTAGACTGAATGAGAGAGATTGAGGATGCAAGCAGGGGTTACCTGAAATTTGGGTGGAAAATGTCACAAAAATAAGGAGCAGAGTCTTGGTTTATGACAAAAGAAGAAGGTTATTTATGTTGGGAAAGAGGACGATGATGACGTGGCAGCTCTGCACGTTTTTGTGTGGGAGCTGACGTGGATTGTTTACGTGGACACTTGTGTAGATAACATGTGTTATGGTATGATATTTGCGTGGCACAAAGTTGATGGGTTTATTATTCTTATTTGTTATTAAATTATTATTGTTAAAATAGTTGAATATTAAAGTAATATTATTTGAACCACTAGACTTAAAGAGAGTGGTTATTTATGAGTAAGGATATGCTGTTAAACAAATGATTTGGAGAGAAATTTCATTGTGGTATTTTGTAAAACTTTAAATAAACAACTGATCTTTATAGAGTAAAAATAAAAAATAAGTAAAAAACTATCTACCTGAACTATAAATACAATTTTTATAACTAAAATTGATTGAGTTTTGCTTTGAATTAACATTTAGATGAAAAATATAAGTGAATAAACAATTAATAATGTATAAATATATTTTGAATTCAGGTAAATATGAAAGGTTAAGCAAAAAACACTCATTATTGAAGGTTAATTTCTTTGAATATGTAAGAATTTTTTTTTTCTCTTCTAGCAAAAATCCTTAGATGCATGTAATAATCAAACTATTTAAAAAAAAATTAGTTATTTATCAACTATATTAAGGTAAATTAATCTTACACATCATACATACAAATTTGTAGGAAGCCTCTTTACAATCTTAAATATTAAAATATCACATTCAACTTGTTCTTAGAATAAATTTCACAAAGTGTGAATTTATGTATATTTCATGTATTTTAAATCTCATTTATTACTATTTTTTTTTTTTGGATCCACATATTTTCAAAAGAATATATTTTCGGAGTAATATAAACTTGCTTTAGGATTAACATATGCATTCCATATTTAGAACATTTGAAAATGACATTATAGATTATCATAGCATTATATCCATTGAGGTCCCTAAAGTGCGCAAGATGTAACTAGTAGATTTAGTCTAAATTGGCATTTAATGTACTAAACAATATATATATATATATATATATATATATATATATATATATATATATATATATATATATATATATAAAATGAAAATTTATGTTAAACTTATCCCAAAAACACCATTGTCCACTACTATGGCTTTAAGGAACTTTCGCATTTGCTCGTGAACACGCAATCTCAAAGGCATCGAAGCAATGCTCATTTGGGTTAAAGAAAAATATATGAAACCAACAGAAGCAAACAAACCAGGCATTGACACGTGGATGTACGTGGAGTTTCATGTTGGCCACCAAAAAAGGCGGGAGAACAAACTTGATCGGTAGTTTATTTTGTTTTTTCTTTGGGTACCATATTGTTGTTGTTGTTGTTCATATTCACATACACACAAATTCCTTCCTTGCATTTGTATCATGAATCTTTCCTGCAACTGTACTCAATGATGTTTCTCTCTTTTGCTTCCTAGCCAGGTTTCTCTTTTTCCACAAACTCTTCAATTTCTATCATTTGGCCTATATATCGTATCTTCGTTTCATTGTGAAATCTACCTAATTGGTTGTTATCATATCTAACAAAAATTTGTAAAGCAACATATCATTGCATGATGTATGGTTACAGGAAATCTTCTTAGAAATTGTACAAAGAAATGTTTTTGATGTAGATCTGTTTTGTGATACTTGAATATATCAAACAGGCCCTTTGAAATCTGAAGCCACTATCTTGTATCAACCATATACAGTTCTACCTTCATGTTGAATTAATGGATGCGTAAATTAAATTAAAAAAAAAATAAAGTGTTAACAGCGGAAAGGAAAATGGGGTTAAAATTCAACCATTGAAGAGTTCCATTTATTTGATTTCAGGTGTTGTGTTGTGAGTTACACAGAGTTGATCTGCTGGTTTTGAAGCAGATTTCAATAATGATTCTTGCTGCTCTTCTAACTTCAGTTGGAATTAACCTTGGACTATGTTTCATATTTTTCACCCTCTACTCTATATTGAGAAAACAACCTTGTAATCTTATCGTCTATGCTCCACGCTTAGTTTCTGAAAGAAAACGTGAAGAGGGTGGTCAATCTAACTTGGAACGTTTATTAGCTACTACTGATTGGGTCTCAAAAGCCTGGGAGACCTCTGAAGAACAATTTCTATCAACTGCAGGCTTAGACGCTTTTGTCTTTATGCGCATATTTGTCTTCAGGTGATTTAAATTATTCAATGGATTCTAGATTTAAACATTTAAACAACTATCATGTCATTTTTCTAAAACTCATTATGCTGGCTAATCAAGCCCCTTTCACTAATTTTGATGGAAATTCCTACATCATGAGTTTAACTTATCTACGTTTAGGCAAGTTCATGCATAAAAGGTAAAAGTATGTATATGTGGTTTCTGCATCTGATTTGAATTCCCATTGTTGTGGTAAATTTGATTCAAATGTGTATTCATTAGTTAACTCAGACTAAATTGTATCAGTGGTCACTGTGTCTCTGACTACTTTTCCATATATATATTGGTGTTTCAATTTTCTGTCACCATGTTGAATGTTTTTGAAGGGATCACTTTTTTTGCTTATTAATGTTTTTCCTCTTTGTGCATTGTGCAGTTTAAAAATATTTACTTTTGGTGGAATTGTGGGGCTCCTCATTCTTCTTCCAATTAATTGTATGGGGAGTCAGCTTCGTGATAACTCTAATTTTCAAAACAAGTCTTTGGATTCCTTCAGTATTTCTAATGTTAACAATGGTTCAGACAGGTGAATATTATTGATCAAGATGCTTTTCTCCTCCGATTTGGGCCTTGATTATTTATTTTTTAAATTTGTTTTAGCTATAAGGTGTTAGAAAGAAATCTTTATAAGAAATTAGGATTGATCCATTCATATTATCCTAAACGGTGGAAGGGGAAAACTTCTAGGTATGTCACTGTCATCCTTATTAAATAGAAATTTTAAAGCTTTTATCATGTAGTATTATGACATGTTACTAGATGGTTCACCTCTCCATTTTTGTGCAAGTTTTTATGTTTTTGTGCCTCTCATTCCCTTTTTCATTTCTCCATTGAAGGTATACCATTGTGGTTTCAAATCTCTATCTGATTGCTCTGTTACTTTTATGAATGGAAGAGGAAGTTCTGATCACTACTGATTTACCACTGTCATGAATTTATATAGGGTAGCCCTGGTTTTCAATTACTATTTTTCTTCTCAAAATATGCAACTCCATCCTAGCACTTGGGGCAAAAACATCTATTTGTTTGTTGTAATTACACCATTTGTGAGCATGAAAAGATTTCCTCACGAGTGTTAATGATTTTTTATCTATATCATAACATGGTAACTCTGATCGCTAGATTTGGCCTTTCGCAAGGTTATGGATCCACTTTTGTGCCGCATATGTCTTCACTGTAGTTGTCTGCATTCTTCTTTATTATGTAAGTAGTTTTTGTTCAAATTGTTTTGTAAATGCACAAGATTTTTCCAGTTTGCTAAATGACAAAAGACAGTGATTCAATTTCATGCTTCATGTTTTTGCCATATTCAGGAGTATGAGTATATTTCATCAAAAAGAATTGCTTGTTTCTATTCATCCAAGCCTGAGCCTCATCACTTTAGTATATTAGTAAGAGGTATTCCTGTTCCAACTGGAAGCAATTGTACCGATATTGTTGAGCACTTCTTCCAGGAGTATCACCCTTCTACTTATCATTCACATGAGGTTGTTCGTCGAAGCAGTAAACTTCAAATCCTAATTGTAAGCAGTTTAATGGAGGTTTAGTTGGTTTAAATATTTTCTCTTGACATTTGCTTAATTTTTCTTCTTTTAGTTTTTTGTTATAGTATATGAATCTCGGACACGCCTCACTCTGTGTCTGACAGGTATCGGACACCATGTTATGTCTAAGTGTCTGTTTCCGGTGTCCATGTTGGTGTTCATACTACATATGTTATGGTGCCTCAAATTCTTGATCCTATATATGTCTTCTCAATATCTACAATCCATTAAGAGAAAAGAAGTATGATGATAGGAAACCAGGAACATTACTATTGAAAGAAAACACTAAAACAGAAAAAACGGATAAAAAGAACAGCTAGTGCATTCATACCATTTTAAACTTCCTGTGAACACCAATAAGTTCAAAGGCACAAATAATTCTTTCCTTTTGGAGGCAGACGGATGATGGTGGGTTTGGATTTAAATATTTTTTACTGTGAAGTTTTGAACTTCTTAGAAATCTTCAATGGGAATAAGCAACCTAAGTGTGTATGCTCTTAGAAATGTATAGTTGTATCTAACTTCAGTTCTTTTTTCAATATTGCCTATAGATCTATATTATACTCTTTTCTTATTAAACTATATTCCTCACAGACAGATGCAGAGAGACTGTACAGAAGGCTCACCCAACTGAAGAACAACGACGACACTCCTCGACGGCAAAGGCGTGATGGATGTTTGGGACTTTTTGGTCATAAAGTTGATATGTTAGATCATTATGAAAAGACATTAGGAGACATTGCAGACAATGTGAGAATAGAACAGCGTTCATTGGCAGGAAAGGTAATTTATCTATCATGTCTCCTAATAATAACCTTCAGGACTTAAGTAATAATTTTTTTTCCAACAGGGTTGTTTAATGTCTAGTGTGGTTTACACCCTATACCAGAATAACAACTTTTCATGGTTAAATTGAATATATAATATATGCACTTGTTTAACAACTACTTTCAATTTATAAGGAAGTTCCAGCTGCATTTGTCTCATTTAAGTCACGATTTGGTGCTGCAATAGCTCTAAACATTCAAGAAAGTGTAAATCCCACACACTGGATTACTGAGCAAGCTCCAGAACCTCAAGATGTTTATTGGCCTTTCTTTTCTGTCACATTCATTAGAAGATGGATCAGCAAGCTGGTGGCTTTTGTTGCCTGCAATGTTCTTACAATGCTATTTTTAATCCCAGTTGCTCTGGTACAAGGTCTTACCCATCTTGATCAGTTGGAAACCATGTTCCCTTCTCTGAAAAGCATACTGAGAATGTAAGTAGGAAATGTTACCCATTGAACTTTTCCTTTCCCTACTTACGCATGCTATATAACCAGATCATATATATAAACATTTGTGCATTGCGTTACATGAGAAATGGGAATTATTTTCAGCCCAATTTAAGTACACATCTTTGGGAAAGACTTGATTTTCTATCCTCTTGATTGTTTTCTGTGTGTTTTTTAATTGAGGGTCTTCAAGTGATACTCAGAAGGGTTACATTTTGTTCATAGTTTTTGGTTGCATTCTGTTAGTTGGCTTGACTAGTATTCTGAGTTGTTGCGTTTTTTTTTTTCTGTCTTTCATTATTTACTCTGGCTAGGGAAGGAAGCTACATAATTCCTCTCCCTCTCTTTGATTTTTTCTTTTTCGCTCCACTATTTTTTTCTTATACAGGAAAATGAAAATGATACATTTCTTATTTTCATTTTCGTGCTGTGTACTTCTAATTTCTCCAGCTTGTGCAGTTTTTATGAGATAGAACATAGAATATATGCAGGCTAATTGGATTAGATAGGTAGATTTGGTGAACCAGTATTGGTGGGTGTACTGAGTTGCAAAATTGGATGTATTATAAAATTTTAAGAATTTTGAATTCACTTTGACGGCTTGTAAGTTGCAACAATGTTTTATTTTTTTTGATGAGAAACAGTAACAGTGTGAATGGCAACTAAAGTAGAGGTTCCTATGTCTGCTTGTTGCAGGGCAGTTGTCAGCCAAGTTATAACAGGATACCTTCCCATTTTGATTCTTCAGATGTTTTTGTCAGTTGTGCCACCGATTATGATTATGCTTTCATCTTTGCAAGGATACATATCATGGAGTCAAATACAAAAAAGTGCATGCACTAAAGTATTATGGTTTACTATATGGAACATTTTCTTTGCAAATGTATTATCAGGGTCAGCTTTCTATCGATTGACGATTTTTCTTGAGCCCAAAGAGTTTCCCAGAGTACTAGCTGAAGCTGTACCAGCACAGGTCAGAACAATTGCTTGTTTCACAACTCAAAATTCTGCAATATTTTCTATAGATCTCACCATATTGAGGGAATACTTCAAATGAAAATTTATGATTATTTGCTGATGCTGTGAGGAAACTGCTTCATATGTTGTGCATAAGATGTTCATAATTTATATACTTCATATCTGGTGCAGGCATCATTCTTCATAGCATATGTTGTGACATTCGGATGGACTAACATAGCATCAGAACTCTTTCAATTGATTCCACTTCTTTACAACTACTTTAATGTAATTTTTTGTGGAGATAGTGACACTGATGATTTTGAGGCACCATCAATTCCTTACCACAGTGAAATTCCCAGGATTCTTTTCTTTGATCTTCTTGGTGTTACATATTTCATCCTTGCTCCTCTAATACTTCCATTTCTCTTAGTCTACTTTTGTTTGGGATACATCATTTATCGCAACCAGGTTTGCAAATTGTTTTTGTTTTCCTCTTTCCATATATACTCTTATCTTCCTTATTTCTTGTATAATATGCATTTAATATAGCATAGCTAGCATATTACCTTATTAAAAATGATCACTTTGCAAACTTAAGACGATTTGAGATGCAAATACAAGTGTTATCAGATTATCACAACAACAGCTTGTCACATATGGTCTAACTCTGGCAAGTTTGAACATGATGTCTTAAATTTCCCATGTGATTACTAAAGTTCTTATGATGTCTTCAATTTTGTTTCTGTGACAGCTTTTAAATGTTTATGTGCCAAAGTACCATACTGGAGGAGAGTTTTGGCCTACAGTGCACAACTACACAATTTTTTCATTGATACTGATGCATATTATAGTAATTGGGATATTTGGGCTGAAGAAGCTTCCACTTGCATCTGCTTTGATTCTACCTCTTCCTATTCTCACTCTTCTATTCAATGAGTATTGCCGGAAACGCTTCTTTCCTATTTTCAAGTCTTATCCTACAGAAGTATGGTGGTTGAAAACTCATTCTAATTTGTTTTAACTTTTTGTTGTTGATTACTTTGTCTACTATACATTTTTCTTGTTTAGTTACCAAGTTATGAGTATTACTACTGCACTTTTTGCATGCCCTGATAAGCATTTAACTTCTCATTGTTAACATTGTCTTGGTTCTTGTCACTCATAAAAGTCACCTTATAATGTCTTATTGTACTTTTTATGATGTTCAATTGGTTGTTGGGTTGGCTTCACCAAAGTTGTCACAATTATGAGGAACTGTGTTCAGTGTAGAGAAACACATGTTGCTATTATGATTATAGCATTTCCTTCTGCTTTGAAGTAACTTACAGCTGAGTATTGTTCTTGCAATCTGATGAAGCTAAGTGTGGTGCATGCAGTGTTTGATCAAGAAGGACAGAGAAGACCAAAATGACCCTAACATGTCTGAATTTTATGATAAGTTGGCCAGTGCATATAATGATCCAGCTTTGATGCCAATCAAATATTCAGGAAGGTGTGGTAATAACCCCAGGCTTCCTCTACTTAATAACTTAAAGGTTTAAGTTCATAATTAGCTTCTTATGGCTTCCCTTGTAAGTAACAATGTAGAGTTTAACACATGGTTTGTTATGCTGGTAAGACAATGTACCTTCAACTTCTGACTTTGAATTTATATTTGATTATCCTCTGTAAGTTGCATATGTTCTCTTGATATTTGCATGAAATATTGTTGCCACTCAATTTGGATAAACTTGTTCTTACACAATACTTATGAAACAAACAAAAAAATGTTGCTCATTTTCTAAAATTAATTTTTGCATAAATGCTATTTTTCATACCTTGGTTATTGTGTAAGTTAAATATTAACTTTTGAAAAAACAAACAACTAGTATTAGAGAGTTTTGGTAAATTAAATTATGCATAAAATAATTATACGTTTGAAGAACTTATTTTATTTGTTAAGAAAAAATTATATAATCATGCCCATGTCTGAATTCCCAATCATTTTTTAATTGCATAGTCAATAGGTAAATAAATATCATATAATAAATAATACATCTAAATACTGTATTACTTGAGAGTAGAAATATGAAAAACATAATTTAGTCTATTTTGTTGTTGTTGCTTATAAAAACTAAGAGGAATAAAACGGTGTAAAATAGTATTATATATGTCATTAATCAATTGCAAACCACCATGATAAGTTTGTGATTTGCGATTGCATAATATAAGGAAACAACGCTTTTCCATTGTCTATGATCATATAATTCATTGTTTGAGAAATATCTTAATAATCCTTGTTTTGAATACAAAATTCACCTTAAAAACTGATTCAAAGCCTTGAGTAATAATAATATATATTTAACAACACTTTTGTTTTATGGACCATTTTAATTATACAATTTTTACTCCTACATTAACTTTACATTCAATATTTGACAAAAATGCTAAACGATACTATTATCCATTTACGTTGAGACTCAATTGTGACATCAACATTTTAAAAATAAAACATTAGAAGAATGGTATAAATATATCAGTACAAAATATCATGATATTTATATTTATAAAAACATGACAGTGACAACTTTCTTTGATCTGTTGGTAGAGAACAATACCTTCCAAATGTTCCTCACGAAAGCATTATTCATTTTAATGTGTTTTGTGTTTGTTTTCTTGTCAACTTCTTATTTGTTGCCAGTTTCTGTTAAGACCTTTTATTTCTTGCTGAGTCAATACAAATAAAATAAGTCCAAATGGACCAAACTTTGTCCTAAAAAACATTTCATTCTGTTCCTTACAACTGTTTAAGAAAAACAAACCATGAATATTTCTTAAGACACATTATAATGTTTAATGATCTTGTGATCAAATTTAAGACAAGTTTTTGGGTCCCAACTTACTGAATTTTGTAGTGACTATAAGAAAAAGTAAATGTACTTGTAAGAAGTTTGCAGATAAAAACATCAAAGATGACACAACAATGTAAAATCATCTGAATAAATTGATGTACTATAAGGTTATATAATTGTGGCTTGAACGAAATTATGTTCCTGGTGGGGTATTGAAGCAATTCTATTCTCTTGCCTTCATTTCATAAGACAAGAGCAAAAAAACACCTTAATTTTATATTATTATGTTTTTTGTGTTTTAAGATACTACCACATTCAAATAACTATGGTTTTTATTCTAGAACTCAAAGGATCTTAAATAAATCACAAAACAATATGAAAACATAGCTCAACTAATTCCAAGCTATAATCCAAACGCCAACTGCAACTTCCTATGGTTTCTGCATCTTAGTTCATAGATTTTGGCTACACAGGATTTTTCTTTTCTGTTTTTCCTTTTCTTGACAAAATGCTGCGTAGTTCTGTCTGAAATCTTCTGCATGTCTAGAAAAATTTGCCAGAAAGAGCAAATGGTGAACAGCGTGAAAATCATAATCTTAAAATAGATACTAAATCAAATATTGTTTTAATATGTAGCAGTGACCAATTCAAGCTAGAACTACAGCATAAAACATATTTAAATTCTTATATATGTTCACAGAAAGTGAAATCTAAATACCCTTTATCCAGATCCAACCAGCTTGCACCAGTTACAAAGTCTGAGAAGCTGCCAAATGTTCTATATAAAGCTTAATTTATACAGAAACAAACAAATGGAGCCAATATCAGTGTGTGACCTTTTCCCCTCTAAAAACTGAACCATTCCAAAGTTTCACTCACCACACTACCCCTCCTTATAAAAGCCTAAACAAGCACAAAAATTTCACAGCAAAACCAAGTTAGGTACCTTAAAAGAACCTGTTAAGAATTGGACTTTAAGTCTAACTTAACCCTACAAAACTAGCTTGTAAAGTGAGGTTTGCATCTACTTATATACTATAAACTCGTGTTACTTATAGTCGACGTGGAATCTCCAACAGAATCACTTAGAACTTAAAAGTGTAAGAAAACCAAGGAGGCAAGCAGTGTAACTTCTCATAGGAAAATGGCAAGGAAGAGAAAGGTTTCTGAAGAAGTTGAAGAGAGAAATCCATCTGATGAAACCATGGCATGGGATGAGGTGATAAAGGAAGCTGCTGCACTAGGAAGTGGCAGAAGATTGAGGAAGAGATTTGTTGGGGTGAGACAAAGGCCTTCAGGAAGATGGGTGGCTGAAATAAAGGATACAATTCAGAAGATAAGAGTGTGGTTAGGAACCTTTGATACAGCTGAGGAAGCTGCAAGAGCCTATGATGAAGCTGCATGTCTTCTTCGAGGTGCCAACACCAGAACAAACTTCTGGCCTAATTCTCAATCTTCCTCAACTCCTGTTCTTCCCTCAAAGATTACCAATCTCCTCCTTCAAAGGCTCAAAGCAAGGAACAACACTAGAACAAAGCCTTGCACTGTTTCTTCAACCAACCAGCAACAAAACCAACAAGAAGATGTACGTGGAACTGAGTCAACATGTTTCACATTGGACCAATTCTCAGATTTGCTTAATGACTCTGAAGATTACAGCACGAACAACAATGAGTTTGGCAATGACAGTGCACAAATTGATTGCATCACAAGTAGCCTTGAATCGTGTTTGAATGAGAATGATGATTGCAGGGAAAAGGAAAAAGAAACGGAAATGGAATTTGACTTCAACAGTGTGACACAGACATCAAGTGCTGATGTAAATTCAGGAGAGGAAAGAGAGGAAGACAGTGAAGAAGGAAGTGATTTGAGTGTTCAGGATTTTCAGTTCCTGGACAATGTTGTTCCATCCAGTTATCAATATTCAGTATTTGAGGTCACTGAAGAGATTGAGGAGCAGTTGGAGGCTGAGAACTGTGGTGATGAGCCTTCAATGTTTAGAGATGTCATGAAGAGAATGAAATATGAGAGGAAGTTTTCAGCTTCCCTCTATGCCTTCAATGGAATACCTGAATGCTTGAAGTTGAAAGTTGAATCAGGAAACAAAGATAGAAGTGGGGTTTGTATTTCTAATGAACTAACCAACCTCAAGATGGCTTGCAGCAAAAACAAAATTGAGGGTATTGAGAAGAATGAAGAACAAATAGAAGCAATGGATAGGAAAGAACCACAAATATCCAGTATTGATGATGAACTGTTACTATGGAATTCACTTGATCTTCCTGTTATTTGTTGTGTTAACTAGCTACCATTCAACCAGTTTCATTCATTTATGTAACTTTTGAAATATGCTATGAAACATGTACGGTAGCATCGGATTTATGAAATGAAAAATATTTTATAGTAAATACTGTGTAGTTATTTATTTCTACAATCATATTTCCTTGGCTAATAGTTCCAAACAAACGTCCCCTAAATTACGCAACCTGGCGACAACGTCCAATTAAAAGAATTTCAAATTATGTAACTTAATAATATTTTTATATTGAGTAATCTGTAAACCATTTTTGAAATCAAATTTTTACTTTCGGATTGGCCAATCTGCTATTTGATTTTTTACTTTTGAAGGAAATTGCATGCATGTGGTGCAAGAGAGACATGTCTTCTAGTGTTTTCAGTTCGACTTATATCATTTTAGGGTACTAAATTTAAAATTTGAATTTTATAAAAACTTGAAACATAATGTGAAACTTATTTATGACCCTTAGTGATATCAATTAAAATTTAATTTGCCATGAAGGCATTTATCCTCCTGTAAATAGTACTGTTTCCATTGCTTTTTAGGTCATCGCACGTATTATTTTGCTGTAATGTAACCTTAATGTGAGTCCTAATGAAGATAAATTACAGTTTTATTGGATATTTGGATGAATATATTCTTCTAACCAGGCATGTTATATAAAATTAAGTATATCTAAACTTCCAACGTTTCTAAGATCCCGAATCCATTTTTGAATTATTAACCAGTCAAAATTGTGAAACTATAATCAAAATAATAACTGTGAATTAAATAACCAAGAAGTCTTTCCCTAATGATCCACAATATTATCCAAAATTATAAAATCTGAAAATATTATGAATCAATCAATCCAAAAGATCTCGGACAAGTAAAATCCTTCAAAATTGCCAGCGTACAGTGAGCCAGGAAAATTTAAATTCTCAGTACCAGTCTGAAATGAGGTTGCATTCAACATGAGTAATGTGAAATTAGATTTATGAGAAAACAAGGGCTAATCTGCAAAAGTAGTAGGCAGCCTAGGCATCCCTTCCAAATAGCAACAGTCATTTACAGCACTTGGTTGAAAACCATACACATACTGTGAGTTAGGGGCTATTTAGCTTTTCCCAAGAAATTAAATGACCAAGAGATAGGAACAACTAGTTGAACACCATTGTTAACGAACCAAATCCCATATTTAGGATTGGCTCATTATAATGTTTACCCATAGAAAAACGGGGGGTACCAGAGGAAAGATACTTATATGTACAATGAAAGCTTATTCACATAAAACACAAGGCTTATTTAAGTCTCTTGTGATCCTAAGCTCTTTGCTCTAGAGGACGCGAAGCTGTGCAAGGAAAGCAGCACACAGATCCAAGAAAAGAAACTGTGGACCCTGCACCCTTTGAAGATCAAGCAGATACTTTTCTTCCCGAGTTTTGTAAAGCTGTGAAAGTGAACGTAAGAATTAGAGAATATTCTGGAAAAATACAAATACCCAATAACAACAGATGAATTAGTTAATTAAGAAGACAATCTCCGTCCCCCAAGGGTATACCCCTGCCAAAAAACAGGAATGATTTAAATATCACGTGAGGGAAGGAAAATAATAAGACGACTCTTTAGGTTTTTCTACTTTTGCGATTCAGCTGTGGCTTTAATTTAGCAACTACTCATCCGACCATCAGAGCAAAAACGTCATTACTGATGCCATAGAAGATTTTTTTTTTATATCACATTATGTAAAACATTATGGTTTTAAAGGTAAATTACCTGCACTTCAAATTTGACCACGTTTGCAGTAGAAATAGCATCATTCTCAATAATGTTGGAGTCATCTCCAAAGTAATGGTTGTTACCGTGCACATTATTGTTCACCATTCCTTCGTGATGGCCAGGAATGGCAGCAACCCACCTGCACTTCATGTTGTAGTGTCCAATTTTCTTCCAACAAACATTTAACTCTTGCAAAGCTTTAAGGACCTCAGTCATTATTTCTCGAGGATGGGCTCGTGACTGTCACAAGATAATGAACAAAAGTAACACGACATCAAACTACATTTTTTATGGCAACTACTACAAAAAATCAGACAACCGTTAGATAGAAAGTATAAACACTAGTTAGTTCTTCACAACTGCAATATCGTGGTGCACATATCCAGAGAGGAAATAAATTGTACAAAATACAACACAGACAAATTAAACATTGACATCCAACAAATTCCTCTCAAACAGCAACATCACCATGGGTGACACTGTCGTACCTGAAGCCCAAGCGCCCATTTCCTTTCAACGGGGAACTGTGGCCTCGATCCTACTCCTGGATAATCCATATAGCCTGGAAAGCGTTGTCCAACAACTGAAGAAGCAACTTCATTGGAATGCATTTGGTTAAAACTGGAATCCTAGCAAAAACAATATAAACCCAAAATTAATGAGCTTTGCATTGGATTCAGTTTTAAATGGAAATATAATATCAAGTAACGTTAGGTTCCATTGTTATAAATCCACAAAGAACCAAAGTCAGGCTAGAAAGACATTTAATGTCAAGGTTAAAATGATAGAAACAACTGAGATCAATGTGATGAAACTCGTATTACAGGAATCAAATCCAGGACCACAGCAGCTCATTGAGGAGCTGGTTTCCCACCCTAAGTTTACCCTGCCCCTCCCCTTCCTCTACTCCCTTTACATTCTATAAAATCCCACCTCTTCCCTCCTCCTTTACACCTTACTAAAAAGCTCTTATAAAGCTCTCCCCCCTTCACCCCTTTTCTCACATTTCAAATGCAACCTTCGGTTGGAGTATCCAATTACCCAATTTTCTGCTGTCCCTTCCCATCACTTTGGCTTTCACCAACAGAACACAGAGGTGCCAAACATATACTAACACATATCACAAGCAATCATATAGCCCAGTTTGCATAGGGATAATATACACAAACATCAGAAAAATGTCTTATTTCTGAATCATTATCAGAGCTAAATGACTAAATCAGAAAATGGGGACCAACTACTTATGAAATATTAAAAAAAGGGGAGCTTAAAGAAACCCACCATGGACTCCTGAAACTCAGCACCAAGATAACCACTGGAAACCCGGAATCGATTGTCCAATAGCAAATAGTATGCTACAGTACCCTGAAATATATAGATGGTAGTAAGAGACAATCTAGCAAACGTAGAAGGAGAAAGCCATAGGCACAAACCTCATTTTGTATCCTGTTCCGAAGGGATTCAATCAATTGATTCCTGTCAAATCCCATCTTCACCACTTCCTGAAGAATCTCTTCATCAATCTACAAAACCATGATATCATTTAGACTGATTATAATACATCAAGTAATACACACAACAATTTCCAATGTGAATGAATGAGAAGTGCAAAAGTTTGAAAACAGAAAGTAGCTGAAAAGATACCAGAACCCGAAAAGATACCAGAACCCTTAAGACTTGTGAAGTCACTCAAGGTTTCCAACCAGGCATTTCACTTCAAAAATAGTATTCTCAACTATATTTCTCATGAACCATTTATAATATAATATAAAGAAGAGTGAAAACGGAAGCAGAAAGAGAATGACAAATAAAGATATAAAAATAAACCTTTTTGGCCTGTTGCAGTGTATCTGGTGGGGGCACAGCCAAATAACGTGGAAGACGAGCTTGGAACCATGGGTGTTGACGGATCTCAGGTATGGTCATTCTCCTCATAGGATCAACCACAAGCATCCCTGGTATCAAATCCCTAGCACCAGGTGATAGATGACTTGGAAGGGTGTATATCCCACCCTACATGAAACAACCAATGTTTAATTCAAACACTCCTGTTGCATTAATATAAATAACTCAAAACTACAACCTTTCCATTTGCAAAGTTTCAGAAGATTAAAATGATTAAAAAATGGACAAAGGAAAAAGAAAATGCACATAGCAGAAATAAACATAAAAAGAAGCAGGAACTGAACACATGGAAAATTAGCCACATATCCAAGGCCTGGGTAGTTTTCACACTCAATAAAAAGAAGGAACAGAAAGCAGGAAACCTATTTATTTAATATTAATCAATACTATTGATTAACTAAATAAAATCAATATCAATAATACCTTTATTTTCTTGAAGAGATTTGGAATGTTTTCATCATCAAAAGGAAGAGTGCCGCAAAGAAGAGCATATAAAATTACACCACAGCTCCAGACATCCACTTCAGGTCCAGCATACAATTTCCCGGAGATAACCTGTGACAAAATAACCAAGTATAGCAGCTAAGAAATACAAATCACAAGATAAAATATAAACACACCACACACGCACACATTCCTCAACAATAATAAAAAAAATAACCATCATCATTGTGTATCTCATTACAAAACAAAGAATTTCAAACCTCAGGAGCTGCATAGTTAGGGCTTCCACAGCTGGTTTTAAGAAAGTGACCATCACGCATGATGTTGCTCAAGCCAAAATCAGCAATCTTGACATTCCATTTGGAGTCCAAAAGTAAATTCTCAGGCTTCAAATCTCTATGAACCACCATATTCCTGTGACAGTACTCCACACCAGAGATTATCTGCTTCCAAAATCAGAAATTAGCTTGAATAATGTGTGACAGTTGTCTTCTCAACTACACAAAATAGTAAACAATCCCACCTGTTGAAAAAAATTGCGAGCTTCATCTTCCTGCAACCTACCTTTCTCTACTATGTAATCAAAGAGCTCTCCAGATTTCACATACTCCATAACAACATATATGTCAGATGGAGTTTCTATGACTTCATAAAGCCGTATAATGTGAGGATGCATGAATAATCTTAAAATTTTGATTTCTCTCCTCACTGCAACAAGTTTTGATAAAAGAAAGGGGGAAAAGAAATGATAAGTATATTTAATTAATAAATGACTGAGAAGTAGAAAGCATAAATTTTGTAAACTCAAGCATCAGGAAAACAGTAATATTTGTCCTCAAACTCCACACCATTAGAATATAAGGATAACAGGATTAGAAAATGCAAAAGTCCTTGAACCTTACAGATCAATATTCACAAACCAAAGCAAAATGCTGCAAATATTGGAAAATCTAATACCAAAACAACAATTAGATGATGATTGAAATTTATTGATAAAAAACAACAAACCTTTTTCTTCCATTTCCATGTTCTTTATCTTGCGGCGATTTAGGATCTTGATTGCAACCTTATGACCAGTCAATACATGTTCTGCAATTTTCACCTTGCCAAAAGATCCAATCCCAAGAGTTTTTCCCAGTTTATAATTTGGTAGAAACATGTCGAGGCCAGCACCACCTCGGCCAGCTGGTCCATCCATTTCTAAATCTATAGGCAAATTTGTGGAAGAAACAACATAAAAAATCAGGCCAGTAAAAGTATATCCAAGCATAAAATGGAAAGTATATTGAAATCTACTTCAGATGCAAACATAAAAAATAATAGTAGAATGAAGGGAGGAACAAGCAAAATCATCCATGAGCAGTCACAAGGGTTTACAGCTCAAGTACAAATCCAATTGTCACCTCAGCTGCACTTTTCTTTGAGAGCAAGGATTGATAATCCAATTGAAACCAACCTTTAAAATGAAGGACGGGTTCAGAGAATAAACAGGGATGGTTCCCATTGTGCAACTTACACTAAGGATAGTGATATTTTGACCCACTTTTTTTGACCCACTTTTAACCCACAATCACCCTTCAATTATCTATTTTGATTTTTTTAGTGGTGTGATGTGATAATCTAAGGGTAATTGGAGTGGTGGGTTAAAAGTAGGTCAAAATATCATTATCCCTACACTAAAAGACTGAAGATAAATAAACAACTCCGCAATATAAAGGAAATATTAATTGTTCAATTTCTGAAACCTGTTAAATACTTTCACTGGTAGTAGTCCAAAGGTGGATAACTAGTCACTTCCACCATTTCAAATAATTGGCATCTAAGGTTTTGCACAACAGGGATTAACATGGTAGTAGAGTTGGGATTCAAATCATGAATTGGAAGGCCTATTTTCTGAAATAAATATCAAACCATATCATAAACAGTAAGATTCATGAACAATAATAAAACATAGTGTGTAAAACTAACACATTTAAAAGCACAAATTCATACCTAAAAATATAAATCTAGTAGCAATTTAACATAAAGAAATGTATAAAACATCAAAACACACCCACGCATCTATTAGCATTTCAAACTCAAATAGCTAACAAAACAGCATATAAAGCACAAAAACAAACAAAGATCCAAATCATAACAGCATGGAAGAAAAATAGTGGCTGCTGCAACAAAGCAGAAAAGCTGAGGCACCACAATAAAATACACAGAAATGGTGGAAAAAGGAAGTGGTTTACTCTGTTTCATCCAGAGTAACAAACAACAGGTGAAGAAATGAAGGAGACCACAAGAATGAGTGAAAATTTACAGAGGACCACCCTGGTTCAGATTGGATATAAAATTCAGTGTGTTCCCTCTCATTTTACCCAATTTTTCAACAAAAGAAGACATTACTGGGGCACAACCAATTCTGCCTGGATGGCACAATTCATGTGCGTGATGTGATTCATGTAGGATTCGTTTGATTCATCAACATTTCAAGAACAAAATCTCAACACACAATTGTTAATGCCAAGGCCTAGAATCGTATCCTATCATTATTGTATTGTATATCAGATTACGAAGCACCTAACATAGAAACGGAAACTGCCACACCTATAATCTCCAAAATGTAGGACATGACAATATATACATATATATATATATATATATATATATATTGAATATCATTATGAAATATTTAAATCAACAATCAATATAACTCCATCCGGCGTCAAACTATACAAGTAATAGTGTCATTAATTATCCTTAATTTGGGGGAACATTCCTATATTCTCTAAACTAACCTTTTCTTTGATAAAAATCTCTCGTTCCACTAATTGGAAATGCAAATTGATAATAATAAAATCCAGATTAACAAAAAATAACACTAAACTATTTCTTTACGGAGACTAACAATTTGAAACAAACTAAACTTCTGAACTGACAAATATTTTGAAACTGAGGAATTATTTTCTACCATTCATACAATTTTACCGTGTTTAAGTATCACAGTTAGCAACTTGTATCAGCGGGCTCCTATGGTATTCTACAATTACCAAAAGTAGAAACAGAAACAAAGCATAAAAGGCACCCTATGTACCTCAGTGACCCATTCTGCTGCCTTACCTTAGGTGCATCTTTAACTTTACTGTTTTTCAATTTTTCCAACCATGAATAAGCTACTATAAGCTTAACAACAACAGATTTTTTCAAACGTTGACATCTACCACTAAACACCAGCTATTGTTCCACTTTGTTGGAAGTGTAAAAGGCATCTACTGCTCCAAAAGTAATGGATGTACATACCATAATAGTAACAGTAATCACAGAAAACAGAAGCTGAAAACTGATAGACGTTACAACAATAACAATAATACATCATGAAGAAAACAATAATATACGAATCCATTCAATATTAAAAAAAAATAAGGAAATCAACATAAAATTAAAACTAAAATTTAAATTACAATAAAATCTAAGAACAATTCAACGGAAAAAAAATTCTAAGCAATGGTAGCCATTTGTTATTCACACGCAACGCAATCCAGAATCTCAAATCTGGAAATTGGTAAACTTCCGAGATCGAAAGCGCTTGTTTATGTTCCCAAAAGTAAAGAGAAGAATATAATCTTAGCACAAAGAGAAAAGCGAAATTAACGAAGAGAGCAAGAGAGAGAATTGTTTAAGGATTGAGAAGGGATAAGGCTCACCCTAGTGGTGTTGGAGTGAACGGAGCTTGAGATTGAGGAAGAACGATGAGATTAAAGGAACCCTAAAGTTGAAGATTGGAAAGAGGAAGAACAAAAGAGGAACAAAGCATCGCGTTCTCCTTCGATTTTTGCATCTGCGTCAGCGATGCTATTACGCGACAAAAGACGGTGCGTTTCAATCTCAGATGCTTTGGCTAATCGTTGGATTCTAATTCTAAAACATCTATTTTTACGCGTTATTACCATATTACCCATGCTAACGGAGAAATAAGTGACCATTGTAATTACAATATTACATCTTGGTTGTTTTTTCTTATTAACAAATAACGAATATTAATACAACAGAATCTTTTACAATTAAAATTATCTCGATGATGATTAAATTATAACACCTATAAAAAGTTTCCACATATAAAAACTTTTCAATATTAACTTGTTAATATAATTTTGAAGAGATGTGTTGTTATGGACAAGGAACACCTGGATCTTCTTTTCCTTCAGACAATGAAGACTCTGATCAAATCCTTGAAGAAGACCATGAAGACTTAACATCCACTGTGGTCTCCAGAAAAGGACAATAAAGAAAGTTTTACCTGTGACACAGTAATTTTACTCTTTCCTGAGTAATAGACTGAAGGGTAAAACAACACAGTTACCACATTACCGACACTACAAGTTTGTGGTCATTTAAAACCGGTTCAACAAGTTATAAGTCAAAAAATTTTCTATAAAAAGAGTCTGTAAGACCCTTATGCTGGGCAAGAAACTCAGAACCCCTCCCTCTCTCTAAAATCTCTTTCCTCAATATTAACCTGTTAATATAATTTTGAAGAGATGTGTTGTTAAAACCTTAAACATGTAATTAAAGTTTTTGTAGTTAAAAGTGTATTGTTTTTTTTTTTTTATGTATGGGTCTTTTGAAAATTTCACCGGAGTGATATAAATAAAATATGAATTTAACTTACTTAAAATATTGATATTATTTTTTATCCAAAATTTAAAAATAATAAATTTAAAACTTTTTTTTATATTGTTCAATATAATCTTTTGACTCATTTAATTTTCTGACAATTATTTTAAATGTAAGTAATGCTCTACCAATAACATTTACTCAACTATGCACTTACATAAGGATTGTATTGAAGCAAAAACGTATCTAGAGTTTCTTAGAGTAACACCACTCCCATCCAAATAATGTGAATATTAGGAGGCTAACTTAGTGGAATGAAAAAAATAAAAGGAAATGTACTCACTAGAGAAAATATATATATATATATATATATATATATATATATATATATATATTACAGAATTGCATAATAATTTATATGAAATATAAATTATTATGATTACATTTTAAATTAATCTAAGAACTTTAAACATAGGAGAAAGAGAATATGTACAGTAGTAATTAATAATATAACGTTGTATTCTTAAATTTTTAGTAAACATGACACCTACTGAAATCTTACATAAATACAAATGCATGATTTTTGTCCATACATATCCAAATCAAGATTTATTAGCACAAAGGATCTTACTTAACATAATCTACCCTATAGAAAATGAATACAATTTGGTTTGGCTCATTACATTGCATCTATTCGAGTCCAAATTCTCAATTTTGGTGTTGTTTTTTGCTGAAAATTAAAAATATAATATATTAATATTTTAAAATTAGTGTTGATCGATATATTTAAAAGACGTACAAAGAAATGGTACAGAAAAATTCAGCAAAAAAATCCAAATTTATATAGATTATGTTAGGTCAAAGATGAAGTTGCAACCATGGGTGTTGTTGGATCTCAGATACTGTTATCCTTTTGATAGGTTCCACATTAAGCATCTTTGATATCAAATCTCTAGCTTCGGGAGATAGGTAAGATGGAAGAGTGAAAACCCCTCCCTGTAAGAAAATAAAGAGAAAAACAAGAAGACGAAATTAGATCTTCTTTAAACTAGCATCATTCAGAGAATAATGTTTATTTAAAAGTTTATATCAATCAATAACATAATGCCATAAAATTAAAAATACCTTTATTTTGGTAAAGAGATTTGGAATGTTTTCATCGTCAAAAGGTAGAATTCCACAAAGAATAAAATACAGAACTACACCACAACTCCATACATCAACTTCAGGTCCAATATATAATTTTCTGCACATAACCTGTGAAATTTAAAGCAACCAATAAATAACACGTGTTAGCAGCATACCATTTAATATTTACTAAATTCGTCTTAATTATTCATACTTAATTAACTAGTCTTGTTTTTTACAACTTTTATTTTTTTAATAAATTTGAGGTAATAGTAAAGTGAGAGGTTTTTTAACATATGGACAAATTTATTCAAAAACAAAAATTGACAAGTCGAAAAATAATTACTGGTCATAGATTAAGTCGTTTGAATTTATGACGACTTCAAAATAAAATTGTGAGAATTTCATATGATGGGGTTTCACTGGAAAAATACAAACACAAATGAGACCTGAGTCCAATTACATAAGACATTGACATCACTCTCAACCCAAAACCTTAATGCAATGGGTTCATGGGTCTTTATTCTTATATAGTGCTCTACTTTCTCATATCTGGTTAATGTGGAACTTAGACTCACACTTGGATTCCTAACAATCTCTCCCTCAAGAGTGAGTCCCTTCAACCACATTCCCAACCACGAGTACTACTTTTCTGCCATTTTCTGTACCGCTGTTCTTCTTAACGGGACACGCTTATCTGGAACTCTTGCTAGCCTTAAGGTTTTGGGTTGAGAGTGGTGTCAATTCCTTATGTGGTTGGGCTCAGGTCTCATTGATATTGTATCTCTCCAGTGAAACCCCTTCTGTAAACCTAACAAAGTTCTCATAATTTTATTTTTGAAATCGTTAAAAGTTCAAGCAACTCAATTTATAATCAGTTATTATTTTTTGACTTGTTCGGTTTCGTAATTTTTAGAGAAATTTGATCGAAATAGGTAAAATGTTCAAACCTCAGGAGCTCCATAATTAGAGCTTCCACCACTTGTGTTAAGAAAGTGACCACCATGCATGATGTTGCTCCAGCCAAAACCAGTTATCTTGACATCACAAACGAAGTTCAGAAGTATGTTTTCAGGTCTCAAATCTCTATGAACCACCATTTTATTGTGACAATACTCCACTCCAGAGATTATCTACTTTCAAAGAATGTAAAAGAATTAAAAATACTTTATACACAATTAATTCAGAAGTTTTTCCTTGCAGTTTGTAGAATTTTTTGTGAGAGATTCAAAATGTCTTACCTGCCGAAAAATATTACGACCTTCATCTTCTTCTAACCTACCCCTTTCTATTACGTAATCAAAAAGCTCTTTGGAAGCATACTCCATAACAACACATATGTCAGTTGGAGTTTCTATGACCTCATGAAGTTTTATGATGCTAGGATGCTTAAGTAATCTTAAAATTCCATGTTCTAATTTCACTACGAAACAATTTGACAAAAGGAAAGAGAAAATGTTAGGAAATTGCAAGTCAAGTAGATATAAAATTAATAATTTATAATATATAAATAAATATAAACTTTGTTTTACAGTTTGATTTTGCTGCATTGAGTTCCATGTAAATTTCATATTCATTTGAAAAATACAACACCAATGAACATCAACGACACTTGAGTTCAATTAGATAAGACATTGACACAGCTTTTATCCTTGTATAATGTTCTATTTTTTCATTTCTAACCAATGTAAAACTTAGATTGAGACTTAAATTCTTAACGATAGGTATACACCGGTATATTCCGCAACAAAAAAATTGTCAGAAAAGAAGGGCAAAAGGAAAAAGAACTAAAGGCATATAATTAGTAACGTATTAATAATAATAAAATATATATAAACCTTGTTCTTCCATTTTCATATTCTTTATATTGTCACGTTTAAGGATCTGGATGATGACCTTCTTCCCAGTCAACACATGTTCTGCAATTTTCATCTTCCCCAACATAGATACAAAGCCAAGTGTTTTTCCCACTTTATAATTTCTTAAAAACATATCCATGCCTGCATCACTACCTTCTTCAGTTCCTCCATCCATTTTTGAAATCTAGAAGCAAAAATATTGAAGAAATAAAGCAAAAATTAGGCACCTAGAAATAATATCTATTTTCACAAGCATAGATTATAAAGTCTTTAAACATCCTTAAACAAAATATTTGATTAAATTAGCATTCACTAACAGTGATTCCACCAAAAGAGAGACCAAGAAATAAAATTTGAAAAAAATAAAAAATAAAGCTTTATTTTTGAGAAATCTCCACCTGATGATATACTGTTCTATACTTATTCTTAAGAAGAAGAAAAAAATTCTCCCTCAAATATTAAAAATATAAATAGAGGGCTTAAGGTATCTATATATATTTTTTGTAATAAGAATCATAAAAAATGAAAGGTGAAAGAGAATTGTGTTTGGAATTGAAAATGGAAAAGAAACTCTCACCAGTTATCAGGGTGTTAATGGAGATTGGAACTTTGGAAGTGACGAACCTAAGATTAAGATCATAGGTTACACGGAAACAACTATTGAGCAGAAAATTATAACGTATTTTTTTATCGACTATTTAATTTTTATTATTTATTTTTTTGGTTTTGAAACAATGAGTAAACTGTTGTTTAAACCAATCCAAACACATCATGACAATTTCCTATGATGTTTACGTAATGTTACAATATATTACCAACAGTTGGCCAATAGTGTAATTAAGGCGAAGTTGTTTAATTTTTTAATTGTTTAAAACTTTACTCCCTTATCTATTCCCGGTCTCTCTACTCTCCGAGTTTTTCCCTTGAAAAGGCTAAATATAAACTATATGTATGTATACGTGTCATATTCACTCTATTCATCGTGTCAAAAATCTGTTTTTTTTTTTTTTTCAAATTTGGGTGACTTTT